>Ga0307511_10003753_pt1 | contig 15535 bp, 20 predicted proteins | sample 13_EM_MG_FD_200266 | JGI IMG/M metagenome (GOLD analysis project Ga0307511, IMG submission 200266) | Populus trichocarpa ectomycorrhiza microbial communities from riparian zone in the Pacific Northwest, United States - 13_EM | ecosystem: Host-associated > Plants > Roots > Unclassified | place... | reverse complement strand
GCAACTGATATACAGTAGCGTACTGATCGCAAATGGAAGTAAAAGATATGTCGAATAGTATGTCGGAAAACGATCGAAACGAACGAAACTTGAAATACATAACAACATTTCCATATATTGGAACGCGTTCCCATATGGCGATAGCATGTCGGACACCGCCGAGTTCATTTACGGGAACGACACCGTCTACTTTGCCCAACCGAGGCTCTCCCAGTTCGTCCCTGGCGGCTCTGGGGCTGGGGTTTTCAATCAATCTACGTGGATCGGTCTGAAGGATGCCCCGAAAAACGCTCTTCCGTTGCCGGGCAGAAACGCATCTAGGAGCAACGCTGGCGTGGTTTTACGGTACGCACCACCTACTAACTAGGGGTATAGCTGGACGCCCTGATGTTTGCTTTTTTATTAGATACCCCCAGTGGGGAATCAGGATTCACTGCGAGAAGCTGCCCGACCCTCAAGTCAACTTGTGAAACACCTTAACTTACCTTCCTTTGAACCAACTCGCTGATTTGGTCCGGCCCAGGGTACCAAAATCGACGCTAAATCGCACCTACATCTTCATTCCTCGAGATTTTCTTGAAGGCTTGTTTTCGGTATACGGCATGGGCCTACCGGACATGGACGCGGTAGTGGACGCCGGGGAACTCGAAGACAGTTCCATCCCCTCAGGTATGAACCTCTCAACAATCTCCTCCATCGGTGAGTTCTTGTTGGCCCCCTCTCACTCTTCGAACCAACACGTGCACTGTAGTGAATGAGACGGACGATGGCCATGGTGTTAACCTCCGCTCCAACCACCCCATTTATAGTGTGAACCATGACTGGGCGACCCTCGAGATAATCTTCATCCGATTCGACACTTTTTTTGCGACTAATGGTAGTTTCCCTGTATACCACGAGGATGAACGACGGGGCCGGGTGGGTTACGATGCCGCAGTTTGCGTGCAAAAATATGAACCCTGGATCATCGAAACATACAACACATCTTTTGCGCCCCCCTCCATTTTGCGGATCGTCGAGAAAGGGAACGACAATGCCTCACCGCCGGCTGGTAGTATCCGAGGACCTCCAATCGAGAATACAAGATATCTCAACACAACGTTCGGTGTAGCTTATGGCAATGGCTTCGCCCAAATGCAGAAAGTTGAATTCGAGGCCTCTCCTCCCTACTATCCCAGTCCTATTGTGGGTCCCGCCGTGCCCTGCGACGAAATATCATCTAACCACAACCCACTCCACAGGCTGTTGCTTTCACCAATGGGACTGACATTGAGGGGTACACAGAACTCGACCCAGACCGGTTGGCCATTATCTACGCTCGGGTTAGTGCGGCTAACACGCTACCATACCTTGTGGGATCAGGACACGTCGTCGCACAATCGTACGCGGATGTGACGTTAGTATATGCCACTTACAAGCGGTGGCAACTGATCGCCCTCCCGATACTTATCTGGACCCTAGGAGTCATTGGAGAACTATTTGTGCCGAAGTTACCACTCAATGTTCCACGTAGAGAGTTTGGGCTGTACAGTTGGTTGGCGCTGTTTCAATCTCAGGCATGTGTTCGTCACATTCCGTGTCCAAGGGCTAACCGAGAATTGATACAGGAGCTACAATTTGAGGCTGCCGGCAGCGTCGATAAACTCATGAGCCTCAACGAATTAGAGGAAAGATTTTCAGACAAGCGGGTCAAGTTCGTCCCGTAGAGAGGCGAGATGTCGATTTTCCGGACCGTCAAGCACACCGATCCTTTTTGTTTCCCCCCTTCTTCATAACCACGATGATGTGTAATATGGCAATAGGTAGTCTATCTGGGTTTATGATACATCGATGTCCGCGCATGCCTTTCTACATGGGACGAGTTCGTGCGCCGGCCGCGAGACCGTTGTAACACGACGCCTCACACGCCGTTATGAAGTCGCCCGACAGACCCCCCCACGCGAGACAAAGGCGAAACGCAGGACAGCGGAGCGTCGAATTAAAAATGCTCCGGATCTAGAGAGGCGACAACGAGGTCGCCCTCGGGGTCGTGCTACGCGTCACGCTATTGCTGGCCCACTGGATGTCCGTGGTCGTGAGTGTTTGATTCTATTTTCGTCGACCCGCCAACTTCTCTTTCCGCCCTTACTCGTCAGCTGCGTGGCGTTTCTGGGTCCTGTACCTCCCCGGTCGGTGCCACGAACAATCGTCTGATCCACCTCGACGGGACATAGGGCGGTGAGGATCGCGATACGATAGAAACTTGGTCTCTTGAATCTTTGGAACAGTAGTTTTGATCGTAGCGGCCCAAACCTCGAAAGCTGGGATTTTTCGGTATGCTGGGAATTCGTCATGGACGGCGGCGGAGAGGGCGAGGCCTGATACAGATATCCGGTACCAGACTCGCTGCTGTTTGGGGTCGAAAGGAGAGGGTCCTCTTGGTTGAATGTCGTAGCCGAGTTTGCAGGAGGGGGAGGACTGGAGTTGCTGCCCCTCCTGCGGACCTGTTCCGTGCTGGGCCATCAGGAAATACTCCGATCAGTTTCAAAGTGACTGAAAGTACCAAAAGTGACGGAAAGTGGCCGAAAGTGCACGAAAGTGCAATTACGAAAGTCAAGGGCACACTTCGCAGAAGTAAAAGGCCCCTAAGCGCCCAGATTTAGCGGGGGAAATCATCGAAAAAAGTTTGGCGCTCAAAAGTGATAGACATTTTCCTCATGACTGAAAGCTCAAGGGGGGGGTTGGGGGACATTTGGCGTTCCTCCCAATATAAATATACCCGGTAAGAACGAACTGTACGTTGTTTACATCCCAGGGTGGGCTTGGTCTCGGTCTTGAGCAATCCCAAGCTTGCCCTGAACCACATAATGAATGTGATCGTGATGTGTGGGATGTTCGACGTCCTGGGCGGGCCACGTGGAATGCCTCATTGAGTTCAGCCAAGGGGTTATCGGGAATCGAAATGAAGGTCTACAGGTTTCGATTGTCGTGAACCCTGCCGGTCAGGTCTGCAGACGAGAATGACTGATCGAAACAGTGCTCGTGTGCGGTTGCCCATGTACAACCGTTGTGAGATTCACGATCGCCGGATGTATTGGATACGAAAGCAAAACGCGGAGATTATCATTATCTTTGGCATTGCGTATGGTACAACTAGTTGGTTTTTTATACAACAGGGCTCGCACAGCGAGAATAACCATGAAGGTGGATCGGTATGGCTACAGAATTCGAAATGAGTGGGAGATGGAAGACGTTCGGGAATGTTCGGGAATGTGTCATCGTTCAGCGTGAGTTCATTAACACAGCGTTGGAGAAGTCGGAAGCGCCGCCTCTGAGCTCTGAGGACTTTGCTCGCGCACCGACCCTCTCCTTCCAGACGAGAAGGAAAGTAAGGAGGATGAGTTCGGCGCATTCGACCACTTCGTCGCCGATGTCAAGGTTCATGTATCGTGGGGTTTTGGCTTTGAGGAAGGTACCGCCGCCAGTTATTCTGCGGTGGGATTCGACGACTACGGCTTTCGTGTCAGTGTTTACAAGCTAAGCGATGCGGGTGAGTGTGATCCCGAAGGATTGGAAGAGGCGAACGTACGACGAGTTTTGATCCGGTGCCCTTGGCTTTCCACTTGTACTGGACATCGTTGATGGTGATTGAACCGCTGGATACAACTGTTAGTCGAAGCGGACGATGAGAAACGCGCAGGAAAGAGACTTACTAGGTGGAGCCTCCTTGAGCATCAGGAAGGATGTCCCTCGCCTTGCATTTGGAACGGGTGGTGAAATCCAGCACCAGCTTCGTGTGTTCCAGGGATGTGCCGGCCCAGAGGATCTGGAACACGGGCCAAAACGAGCCGTCGACGTGATCGCACCGCGAGACGGTTGTTGTGAGGACTCTCCCGGAGTACTTTGGGGTTTCGAGTTGATAAATAGGAGAACCGGAGGAGGATTCGAAGATGACACAGTCGAGAACGTCTTCCTCTGCGGTGAAGGAGAGATTCATGGCCGGGAGACCGTGGGGGAATGAGGACGACCCATGGCAGGAAACGTAGATTTTATATGACCTTGGAGTATCTTCTCCACTCCACGCGGTGGATTCGGGGGCCAGTGCTCGAGGGCGAGGTCAAGGCGAACTGAGTTTGTCGTCAAGTTGGCACAAAGGGCCCTCGTGACACAAAAAGGGTCACACTTCTGAATCACTCACTGATCGCATAGAACTTTGATCATGCTCAGGACGTGCTCCATACAGTTTTTACAAAAAGATTTTGCGACTCTTCCAATATGTTGGCGTTGTGCCCGCGCGCATTCCCAGCTCACCAACAGTCCTGGCGGGGGGTGGATTCAACCGCTTCCCAGGCATCTCCAGCCGACTTCACATGAACTGACATTGACCTTCCTCTTGAACGCGTTCACATGGCGCTCACCCGAAGCAAGGACCACGCAAAGAACTAAATGGCTGACTCTCGTTTACTACCCAACCTACCCCGTTGCTACCACCCGGAGCATTGGTTTACCCCCCTCGAAAGTCACCGTCGGTCCTTCGGGATCCCAACTACACCGCTTGCAGGTGTTTCTCATATCCACAACGACCAGCTGGTGGAACATTTTCGCTCCACCTCCACTACGATTACTGCGCATGTTTCCACTTCTGGGGGCACTGGGCGTGTCTGCGTAATCAAGAGAGGGTAAATCGCGACGTGGGGCGTTATCAACAGAGGCGGGGCAATCTCGAGCGATATGGCGGGACTGCCGTGGCTCCGACTGTCATTGGGACAGGCCGCCCTCTGATTTGGCAGCAGTGATGACGCCTCAGGAAAAGATAAAAAATCTCCTTGCCGCGTTCTTACGCCTTTCGTCCGTCCTGAAGCCCGAAGTCTATGTTTTGTGCACCAACTGAGAGCCCCGCCAGCAGTCGGAGATATTTATTCTATCCGTCCTCGGAGGTGATGCAATTTCTATCAAATCTCACATAGCCGTCGACTGAAAAATTAGGGTCCACCGAAAGCATACTGGATGTCGAAATTGTGATTTTTACGCTTTCCCCGTTGTGTCTGCAGCTGGATGGCAGCGCCACTCATCGTCCACTCGGAACACACGTGAGGTGCCCACCGGCTCGTCACACAGTGGAGTGCACTGGCTGTGAGGTTTTCCGGGTCCGCTCGGGATATATCCCATGTCGAGTTGTGGGGTCACCCAATTCCCTTCCCGCCGAGGCCTCTGCTCGCACCCTGGTGATTGGGGGTGGCCAGCTGCGATTCACTGCGCCAGCATGTACTGTATGTATGTAACTGATAGATTACACCCGATGTTGGTACACACCGCCGTTCGAGGGCCAGTGCTCAAGCTCAAGAGCAAGGTCAAGGCAAACCGAGCTCGTTGTCAAGGCTCCAAGGTCAAATATATGATCCTTCTGATCGGCACCTGAGATTACTTATTGGCAAATCCCTTACTTCGTGGTACGGTAAGAAGCATCCAGGTGGTCAACTCATCACAACGACAGGCTGGCCCACCGCGTCGTGGCATCTCATACCACTTGGCCTGCTCGATGGCTACTGCTCCCGATCAGTGATCGACAAGTGACTAGCTTGCTCCATTACGACGGGTCGACGACGATGACCGAGCCGGTGATAGGGAGCATTGTCGAAGTTCCCGTGGGCAGGGGTCTCGTTCGTTTCTACGGCGCCACCTCTTTCTCCGCCGGTAAATGGGTCGGAGTCGAACTGAACGAACCCGCCGGCAAGAACGACGGAACGGTACAGGGTGTCAAGTACTTCACCTGCAAACCCAATCATGGCATGTTCATCCGTCCGAGCCAAGTCAAGATCATTTCTGAACCATCCGTACGTCGTTCTACCTCCCAGACTGTCGGAAGAACCGCTCACGATGTTGATCCGCGGCCAGCGACCTGCCTCGGCGGCAACTAAGCCAGTTCTCGGACACAAGAAAGCACCAAGCATTACCCGCACTTCCTCTGCAAGATCCACTGAGCCTTCGTCACGGTCCGCAAGTCCGCACAAACCCACTTCTTCCATGAACCCACCACCGTCCCCGGGTCCTTCGCGTCCGGGAAGCGCTCCACGCCAACCATTGATCTCCCCCAGCAAACGACAAACCTTGACCGCTCTCTCTAGATCTTCCCTGTCTAGGCAATCGACTCTCGTAGACGGTCCACTGAGTCCATCTCCGGTCGCCCCTCCCCGCAAGTTGCCTCTACTCCAATCCAAGCGGCCATCATCTCCATTATCCCAGCCGCCTGACACTCCTTCCAGTTCCAGCTCACCCGTCATCGAGTCTCCGCAGCTACAGAGGGGGATAAGACCTCGCCCGTCTTCTTCGCTTACCAATGAGCTTTTGACCACGTCCTCCCCATCTCCTGAACCCTCCACTCAACCCCCGGTAACCGCATCTCTACCTACTCCGGTTCCAGTACCGGTGCAAGATGACACGGAGCTCCAAGAACTCAGGGCCAGGATCCGGGTCCTTGAAGCCAAGCGTGCAGATGACGCCCGCCACGTCCGCGAACTCGAAAACCGTCTCAACGAGGCCGAGTCTTTCGTGGCCTTGCGACCAAAACTCCAAGCAAAACTCGCGTCTTTGCAGTCTGACCTGACGGCTACCAAGAGGGAGTTGGCTGACACGAAACAATTAAGCGCGCTGGGTGACAACAGGTCCGTGGAATTGCAAGATCAGTTAGAGATGGCGATGTTAGACAAGGAGATGGCGGAAGAAAGGGCCGAGGTTGCGGAAACTGAGCTGGAGGAGGTGAAGGAGAAGCTCGCGGTCATTGAAGTCGAGGTGGAGGTTTTGAGGAATGGGGGTGGCGGTCCGGAGGACGGCGAGGAAGGCCCCGGAGCGAAATCTTCGATGGCACATATTCAGTTGGAGAAACAAAACGAAAGATTGAAGGAGGCATTGATGAAGTGGGTGCCGCCCGACTATGTGGCCCTCACATCGCATTGACGCAAATTTTACAGGCTGAGGGATGTTTCACAAGAAAACGACCAGGATCAACGGAGGAGGATCGCAGACATGGAAAAGGATGTCGCTAACCTAGAGGAGCTCCAGAGTACGCGCATCCCTTTGGTACCTTACCGAGACCCTGACACAATCGTTTGTAGACTCTCACGAGTCCGTCCTCATAATGCTCCAGAATGCCGAGCAGCAAGTCGAAGATCTCAAACTCCAGCTTGACGATGCACTCGGTGCCGAGGAGATGCTCGTCCAACTGACCGAACGGAATCTCATGCTCAGTGAGGTACTAGTTTCCCCGAGCTCCCACCGCGTTAATCCACCCTGAAATTCCCTTGTCCTTGACTTCACGATAGAAAATCGAGGAGATGCGCGTCACCATCGAAGACCTCGAAGCTCTCAAAGAGCTCAACGACGAACTCGAGGAAAATCACGTTGAGACGGAGAGATCGCTTCACGAGGAAATTGGTATAGCAATGGTTAGGAGACGTGGGCGCATTGCACTGACAATAACCCCTAGAATCAAAGGATACTCACATTCGAGAACTCGACACTAAGGTCGAGTCTCTAGAAGAGTCCTGCCAAGATTTGGAACACACCATCGTTCGATTCCGCGAACTAGTTATGCAACTCCAAACGTGCAGTCCTTTTTCTATTCATCTTATTCCCAGTCCCTCACGTATTGCGTTTTTGGTGGTTAGTGAACTCGATACCCTTAGAGCCGAGACGCAGAATGCCAACGAAAAGTCGGCTTCTGCGGCCACACAGACAGCCGCGATGTTATCCCTCAATCTTAAGCTTCAATCTACCGCTTCCAAGAATCACGCCAAGCAGATCGAGTTGGAGGTCAAGACGATAGAGACGCGTGAGATCAAGGAGCTCCTGACAATCATTCAGGTAACTCTCCCCCAATTCACCACAATGCTGTGGGTGCTTTGCTGAGTCTAGTTGCAGCCATACCTCCCCGATGTATACACCGAGAGCGATAGCGACGCAACGAGTTGCTACATGTTCTTCCAGCGTTTGGCATCCAAGACGGACTTGGTCAATACCGTTGTTGCACAAACCCACGGTTTACCGGATTCCTTGAATGGGTCGGTCTCAGATATGCTCGTTGGCGTTTGCGAGGTGCGCCATTTTCTCGCTTCTTTGTATGGGGTTGCGCCCGGGACTAAATCATGTTATCAGATGAGGGGTCGCTTGTCCAGCCTCTCCACACTCTGCAAACGATTCGCCTCCATTCTGCGTCGATGCGACGTGGATTCCTTCCTCAATGTCGGGAGGCTATACCAAGAGATCGCCCCGATGGAGAAGAGGATCGACATGCATATTGACCTTCTGAGGAGGGAGGAGTTCAGGGAGATGGAGTGTGTGAGCGACATCGTCAAGTGCGCTCTCTTATTCATACCCGTTGAAATTACAACTGATCCGCCGCCCCAAGGATCCACGCCCAGTTTGACCATATCAGTGAGACTTACTTTGCCGGATTCGACTTCGATCTGGGAGAGAGGGAATTGGGGTACGCGTTGTCGTTCGATCACGACCTCGATATGTTCGCTGCTTCGCTTGGGTTAGTGAAGACGTCTATTGAGTCTGTGATGAAGGAAGACGGTAAGTCCGGGATTGTAGTGGTAATAAGTCCTCTCACTGATAGTCGTTCATTCGCAAGACGTTGTGTCGGATATGGGCGACTTCGACCCCGCGGAAACATTATACGCCCCTCTAAAGAGGGTGTTGGACCAGTGCAGGAGCGGAAAGAACCCATCGAAGTGCGTTCCCAGCTTTGCTGCCATTCAAAATCTCACTCACCTTTGACACAGGAAACTGATGAAGCGAATCGAGTCTCTCTTGCAAGATTCTTCCGCTCTGAAAGCTCACCTTGTTTCGAACCTCCAAGACCTGAACAACAGCTTCTCAGAGCTCATCAACTTCGGTATCTCGCTGGCTCAACAGATCATGCCATACCTGAACGACGTCCGGGGGTCTAAAACACCCTTCCAGTTCGAGCACATTCTGTTTCTCGTGAGGCAGACCGCTTCCAACACTGTCAATAAAGGAAGCAACGCACCTTCGCCTTGGCAGGGAGTGTCGGATTACATCGCGAATGTTTTGCAGCAAGCGAACGCACTCGTCCCCCTAACTGCTGAACCCGGAAACACCTTGAAGAGTATGTGCTGTTGATTATCCCCACTAGATCGCCCTCACGAATCCATCCCCTAGTCACTGGAACTCCACCGTGGGTCACGCGCATTTCCGAGGTCAAGGCGCGGGCGGCAGTTAACGTCGAAGCCGAGAGGAGGGTTGTGCAACTCAACGACGAGATTCAGGCACTCGTCAGGAATCTCAAGTCGAAGGATCAGAACATTCAGGAATCCTCCGTCAAGATTGAGCTCATGGAGAGGAGGATGGAGACGGTCAAGAAACAGGCTGATACAATCAACGATCTCGAAGCGGAGATGAGCAAGGCGAGGAAGCAGGAGAGGTCGTATGAAGAAGCCATCGACCAACTGCAACATGACCTGGATGCTCTCGAGCAGGATAACATGAAGTTGAAGGCGCTGGCGAATAATCCTGAACGACAAGGTTCGAGTTTCCTCTCTCGACTCTCTTGCGTAGGGTTCTGACCGTAGGGGTGGATATTTGTAGCGTCCGCTGCTCAACCTACGGAAACCGAGACGCTACAGGTAGAAGGGAACGTCGAGACTTCCTACCTACTGGAACAGGTTAGCGAACCGCCCGCGTACAGACACCAATATCTCACATTCTGGTTTTAGATTGAGGCGTACCGTGGGACTGTTCGGTTCCTGCGAATGGAAAACTCGTATCTCAAGGGCCAAGACCTGCTACACGAAATGCAGGCGCTTCCAGAGCTTCGAGCTCCCTCTTTGTTGCCGCGAACACCGACACCGCCGTTGGAACCCTCCGGACTCTCCGACACGGACGAGGAAGATGATGAATTTGGCCCCGGAAGTCCACCGAAAACGAGGTCGAAACATCCCCCTACCCTACGCTCGCTCGCCACAGAGACCAAACTTCTGTACAAGGATGTGATCAAGTTCTCGGCTTCCCCGCGAGTTGTGGACCTATCTGTGACAGCCTCGAATCAGAGTAGGAGTAAGAAGTTAGAAGACGGGAGCGTTGTCGCAGTTGGAAGAGGTTGGGTTCCGAGGAACAAGATGCCAGCGCACCAGGTGTGGGAGAGGAAGGTTGAGGCGGAACGATTGAGCAGGAGGGTGAAGGGGCTGATGGAGAGGGCTTCGAACATAAGCAAGAATCTATGAGATATGCCATGTATATGCGCCTTGGATTTTGGGTCTTATGCACAATGCCGACTTTCATTGTGTGGTCCGCTTTCTGCGAGAGTCCGGTCCGGCGCGTCTGCCCACTGCGCCGGCGCCAAGCCCATCGATGTTAGCGCCCCCACGGAACCTGACCGGAACCTATCATAGCATGGCCGCCACACTTTCTCTCCGTGAGGCATTGAACAATGGAATCGCTTCTGGGACTTTCGCCGACACAAAAATCATCCTGTTCTCGCGTAGAAACTCATCTGGCAGGGTCTGTGGACCAAAGGTGCTTTATGCGAGCAGCCATGTTTTGAGGTCTGTCCCTTATTTCAACGATCGTGAGTCCCCTTCGCCCGATCTGAAGCGCACCCGACCAATGATCTCACCGTGCCTTCCTGTAAGTTCTCTTTGGAGGCTTCTCAGAGGCACAACCTAAGGATTTGAGTGATGATCTCGGTGATTATGAATCTGCGGGGGAGTATGATTACTCCTCCGATAGTGACCTTGAGGTCGATGAGGGTGAGATCATTCCACCGAACGCCGCCCTCGATGTACCGAGGTCTGGTCCTTCTCAACCAGCCCACCCCATGGGAGGCTGGAGGTCTCGTCACGAATGCCACACAGGGCCGATTAACAAAGGAAAAGTCGTCAGGATACCAGACATGGCATTCGTCACGTAAGTTCGTTTAGACTGGTCGCGAGTTTCCCTGCTAATGTGATGATAGGTTTCATGCGTTTCTCTTCTATCTTTCCACCGGCCAGATAGAATTCGGGTTGCTGGAGGATCGCAGCGTAAGGGCGACCAAGGTAGGGGCCCCTCCCAATGAAGAGATTCCACGGCCCTCTCCTAAGTCGATCTATCGGCTCGCTGATAAGGTGTGCTCATTAAGTACAACCCAAACTGCCCTAGTAACTTTGCGTGCACTCCTCTCCTAGTACGATGTTACTGCGTTGAAAGATCTCGCCTTCAACCGCATCCTTAACGAACTAGCGAGTCGCGATATCGTCAAAGAAACCTTCAGTGAGTTCGCAGCGAGGTGGGCGTAGGAGGCGTGCGTAGTGGTTGGAGTTAACCAGTAGCCGCAGATACGACGAAATAAGAGTAGCGTGTGTCAATCGGCTTGTGTCTGCATTACAGAACGACACGGCAGACAAGACAGTGTGGAAGAAGGTCTGCGAAATAACCGATGGGCATTTCAGAGGGGATATCAAACATGTGACGGAAGCCCTCTCACTGCTATGGAAAACCCTCAACCAAGATAGTGACGCTATCCCGCCGCCAAGTGCTGGGCCTCCTGTTCGTCTTTTTCCTATCCACTTAGCAGCTCCCGACTAATTCTCATCTTCCGGTAGCCTCCGCCTATCGAAATCCCTGCAAATTTGAGCGCCCTTCATACAGCGATTGCGAAATCCATTCACGAAGGGGCCTTCTTTGATCGGAGGTATTTGGTTCGACACTCGAGAAACAGCAGTAAGGCGATCTACTTCTCAAGTATGATCGCCGTCGGCGGATTGGAAACCTGTGAGTTCGATCGCACCGGTGCGAGCGCGCGTATTTGTAGCTGAACGAGTATCAAAGGTATCACACGCTCCGGCGACCAAAGCACACCAACGGAAGCTCCAGTGGGGGAGGTCAGTGATGTGGAGAGTGACTGTAAAAGTGACCCCACAGGAACCGGGGAGGGCGAGCCCGTGTCCGATCAAGACTGTGGAGGGTGCGAGGTTCTCGCCCCGGGAACATTTTCTGCGTGAGCGTGTGCCTCACTCCTATGGCCGACCAGGGTAACAAAGGGTTTGTTTCCCCCTTGCTAGCTGGCGGTCCCTCTTTTTCTATCAATGCACAAGCCAGATCGCGTTCGCCCCCCTTAAATCCCAAGGCGTCGACTTCCGTCTGGGATACATCCTCGAGAGAGCCACGGCCGACATACCCCCTCCTTGTTCACCGAAGAGCATTTATGTTTTGGCCAAATTAGTACCCCCTTTCATCAACCAAAACCTCAAGTTTTTCTTTTTCGTGACATAGCATTGACGCTGTACCGTCCGAAGCTAAACATTCAACCCCTCTGCGACCTCGCCTTCGAGGATATCAAAAGCAAGCTATCGGAGGACAACATCGTCGAGGAATTCTTTTCGTGTGCCACTGCGAGGTAAGGTTCTCCGCTGATGTGGGCGTGACTGTTGGAGAACTGATAGGTGGCACATGTCAGTCAACAGCAGATATTGGAGATGGAGTGCCAGTTGCTATTCTCAAAGTTTAAGAACGAGAAAACAATATCTCGCGTGCAAGAGAAAATCGCAGTCGCAACCGGCGGGAACTCGATCCATGGGGCTGACGCACTAAAACTCGGGCTGCAAACAGCTCTCAGACTGAAGAAACAGCGTCCTAACACTGGCGCAACGGATGGTGCCGCACCACCACGGTCTGGTCCCATTTGCCCCAAATGCTCAATGTGGGTCAGGCGTTCCGTTCTGACCTCCGCTGTGTGGTGCCAGCGATGCGAGCAAACGTACAAACTGTGTACGAAATGCGGGTCCTTACGCGACCTCGGCCGTCCCTCTTGTAATTCCTGTTAGCATACATCCTCGTGGGCGGTTGCGTTCTCCAGTTTTGATCATGTTATAATACAACAATGTTGCCCCTGCTGATATTGGATGCATCGCAGCTTGAAAGACGTACGCGTCCCCCAGGTATATTGTCGTAGGGGGACTTGATGAACAAGCGCGAACGAACGCGCACTTACTGGGAAATCGGTGGTTCGCAATCCGGTGCTTTCGCCAATGAAACGACTGCCTCGCACCGAGCATCCCGAGGGTCTACGTGCCACCCCCCAAATCTCATCCGACCTGGAACCTCCGTTCAAAAGAATCTCATTCTCTCCCACGAATCAACGATACGGGTAACGTCTTCCGCAAACCTTACTTATCTACGACGCGTTCCTCGTCTTGGGAGAGTGTTCTCTGCCACGATCCTTTCGGTGGAATGGAGCGGTTCCCCCATTTCTCGTGCCTCGATCTCTCCTCTACACTTGCAAAAGATTCACACGTGTAACCTGGACGTGGGATCTACATCTAATACAGCGGTGTTCTGGGCGCTTTCGACCGTGAACAACCATGAACCACACAATTACCCAAGGGTCGTGGGCCCCAGGTGTGGCCGTACTGAAATGGCGGTGCGGGACCTGCCTCCGTCCGTTCAGCGTTCTAGGTCATCGCTCTCCCCATACTTCGGCCTGTATGTATACCACTGTATACCACCTTGCAGGGCCCTCAGCGGAGCATTGGTATAAACCACCCGCCTCACAAACGTTTTATCGTGGGCGTTCTCGAATTGTCCCAGGCCCATGATTGCGCGATTGATATTGAGGATTTGTATCGGCACCTTGGAACTTCGGAGCAACACTCGCACCCCGCCGTACCGAAAAAATCATACGCATTTCACTAAACCCAATAACTCCTACTTGTACCCAAAAGCTGAACGTTTGGCGGTGGAGGACCGCACATACTACAACAAATCCGGAAGCTGGTCACCCATTATGACATCCACTCGTGGTACAAGATTCCGGAGCTGGGAGACTAAACTGCGGTCCGGCAAGTCCTGCGTGTGATTAACGATCACTATTCGGTGCAAGCGAGCAGCGGTCGAGTTCGCCCGTTTCGCCAATATCTCTTCCAACTGGTCGGCCGCCGCGCGGGTCACCTCACAATCGAGGAACGCAATGGTATTGAGTGACGGGCACAACACTGGCTCCATCGCCAACACAGATAAGAATTCTGGCGAAACACAGCCTTGGGAGATGACGAGGGCTTCCAACGCTGGTAGTTGTTCCAACACCTGTGGCAAGCGGTAGGATTGGTTCGTAACTGCTAGGTGGAACTCGCGGACAGTGCCAGTGGCAAACTGATCAAGTTCCTCGTAATCTGTATACGAGAGTTTGGGACCATCGAAAGAAAGCGACCCATTGTTGCCAGATAGGTAGAGTTTCCCCAGGGAAGGCAAGTACTTGATCGTGGTTATGGGAACAAGTAGGTCCTGGATGTGCGTGGAGGGGCGGGGCAGAAACGAGGCCAAGTCGTACGGGTCTTCAACGGTCTGACGGACCTCTATATTTACGCCACGGGGAAGAGATAGAGAGGAAAGTAACGCCCTTGTGTTGATTGCACCCCCACAGTCAAGCGCCAGGCGTCGGAGTCGTGGAAAGTGGACCCATCTTATGGGGGCGGGTGACGCCGGGATACCAGTGAACGATATTTCCTGCAGATCAAGGATTTCGAGGTTGCGGTTCGATCTCAGGAACCCAATAAATTCCTGGAAATGGAATGTATAGCTGACGAGCGTCAACTCCACCAGAGGCTCGATGTCGTATAGCATGGGATAGAGGGGGATTTCGGTCAAATGGCGCGACTTGAGTTTCGAAACGTTCTGAAAGAGTTGAGGTGCGCGGACTGCCTTCGGTGGGAACAGATTGGTTGGATTGGCCGAGTCCTCGTCCAGCTCAACCTTCAATGAGGTAAGGTTGGGCATCGGGGAGGCGAAGAAGTTGGGAAGAACGTTTTCTACTGGGTCTTCGGTGAATGAGTACCCGCACAGGGATAGCTTGGAGATCCTAGGGAGGTGAGGGAGTAAGGCCTGAGCCAAGTCCTTGTCCCTCTCGACGACCCATGCCGTGATGTCGACGGTAAGAGGGGCTGCTCCTGAACGCTCAAGAAACAGGGGGACCAACTCGTTCCAATCACCGGGTATTGACATCCAATTCCCAGGATAAGAAATAATGGCTCTGCGCCAGTATCGGCAGACGTGAGTCAAAGAGACGATTGGCTTCGGCTTGGTACGGGAGACGAAAGACGCACACAGGGCGAGGATTTCAGGAGGGAGACGGTTTGCTGGTTGAAGAGGGTTCCTCAAGCAAGTCACCCCATGCAGAATCTCTTTGACTCGTTTCTCCAGGGTGTAAATCTACAGATGATGTCAAGGGCCGCTCGATGATTTCACTGTAATTCGCTGAACCGTACTTCAGCTGCCATCGTGGTCACATCAGGAGCCATCTTTGATTGTGCTTTTGTGCATTCGATGGTCAGTTTCTTGTCCAAGGCGCTGATGAGCTGTTCAAAGGAGAGTTCGAGGACGATATCGGGAATCATGGTCGTGGCGGTGAGGGTTTAGCTACGCTGCCCCTGACGAGGATGAGAGTAGCCGTCGAGTAAGCGCTCGGCGCCGAGCTTCCGAAGCTTAGAAGCTAGCGGCCCGAAGTGCACGGTCTTGCCTCGGCTGGAGTCCAACCTCGACTTCAGACCTCTGCCACACATCC
>Ga0307511_10003752_pt1 | contig 15536 bp, 22 predicted proteins | sample 13_EM_MG_FD_200266 | JGI IMG/M metagenome (GOLD analysis project Ga0307511, IMG submission 200266) | Populus trichocarpa ectomycorrhiza microbial communities from riparian zone in the Pacific Northwest, United States - 13_EM | ecosystem: Host-associated > Plants > Roots > Unclassified | place... | reverse complement strand
GCCCCCATCTCGCCACTATTTCTATCTAATGTATACACACAAATTTTTTGTTCCCATAGCACTTATTCCGTACAGCTTTGGTACTCTAACGTTGTCAAAAAAGGACCTTAAACCTTTCGCGCATCTGAATATCTGCCGACGCTTCGGGTTGAAATGTGTTGTAAATGTCCCCGATAGTTTTCACCCCTAAAAACAATACCGGTACTAGATGTTCATCAAGACTAATGATAGATATTGTAGTAAAGTCGACGGACTTTGCCTGTTCCCTGCCGTTTATACTGAGGAATAACCATGAAATGCTCCTCCGATAGAAACAAAGTAATTCAATAAAACGTTGACAGGCCCATAAAATGTAGATTCGTCGTGCTCTCCGGTAGGTTCCCATGAGCAGATGCCATATGAGAGATCATATGTAATGAGCTCATATATAGGTGGGTCAGTGTTATGACAGTATAGCTAGGTATGGGCGGAATGACATGCACTTGCATTCTAACCCCCCCCCTCAGCGCATACGGGACTTGGAGCGAAGCGTAAAAGACTGAGAGGAACTACAAGAGTAAAGCCCTTATATACAAAAGCCAAGAACGGGCATTCCGTGATAGGCAGCTTGGGATTTCAGGAAGTTAAGATTTGCATACAAAAGATACAAATACTTCATGAAAGTTGGCCCCAAAATGGTAGCCAAGCTTAGCCAGCGGCGGGCACGTACCAAAGCCAATAGCAAGAAAGATCAGACACACGGTGGTAGTTCTACATATTAATAATAAAAAAGGCCCCCCCCCCCCCCCCAAAGAAAAAAATTCAAGCCATCTTAAGTTGATGCTACCATGAAGATGAGATGTGAGAAGTTTTCTTTTCTACCGTTGCTAAATATATAAGTACAAGTCATAATGAGTTGAATCTAGATAGAATGAGTCGTATTGGACATGATTGTTACGGGCTACCGGTATGAGGGGAAGGTGATAGTACCCATTATGGGTGGTAGCGGGCTTGGCCTACTATACATAGATTCACTGGAGAGCGGTGGATATGATTCCATAGATATCCTGGTGGGCAGGGCATCATCGTCAGTAGCACTTGTCCACCATAATAATTGAATTATAATACCTAGGTATCGGTAATTACTCATACATATTAAAAAAATATTAAAAAAATACACCTATTAAAAACCTTATATATCCGAACCCAATATCTATCTCAAAACCAAGTCCCTTCCACGACCCCCCTCAAATGGGAATATCCCCATACTTACTAGCATACGTCCCCAGCGCCTTGATCGTAAAAATGAACTTGTAGTTTGGGTAGGCAATCATACTATCACACACACAAATTAGCTATTATGCTTTTCCCCTTCCCAATCCATGACGTGGGGGGGGCTCACCAATTCCTATTAAACACCCCCTCAATCGCCTCACTCAACCACTCCCCATTCACCTGCTGCCTCTGCATAATCAACTTCAGTCCGTGCTCGATAGGCCTTCTATCCGGATACTGCGCGTGCATGAGCGCAAGACACACATATGCGGTATTACAGACTTGGGATTTTTCGTGGTGGGTATATACCCCCGTCGTGCTCGACTAATATATATATATATATAATCTCAGCAATCCTTTCACCGAAAAATTGATTTGGGGAGTTTGGAAACATACCTTATAACTCTCGCCCCACCCCCCATCCTCCATTTGCTTACTCAACAAAAACTCCACTGCCCGCTTCACATTCACACTATTCTCCCACGTCTCCCCCAGAATCTCGAGGCTCTCCAACGCAAACATTGCCGCGTATGTAAAGCAGATGCCCCAACTGCCAAACCAGCTCCCATCTTCCCCCTGCACGCGCTTTATATATATCAACGACTTCCTGATACACTCTTTAATATCTTCCTTCCTGTACTCTGGGTAGTACTGAGTAAACAGCTTCAACGCAGTCACCACCGCGGTTGTACACTCAGGAAAGGTATACGACTTCATAATATTCCCAAAGACCTCCGCGGCGTTTAACTGCTCGATCCAATCCCCCACGCGGGACTGCTCGTATTCAGAGAATCCATAGTTTGAAGATTGCAGTGACAGCATGACGTCCACTGCATCGTAGATCCTCCTTTCTGGGATGGGGCGAGGGAACCCTGGGGTACTCTGGAGGAGTAAAACGGCTTTGACAGCTTCGGCAGTACAGTCCGACACTGTGTATCCCTGTTTCCGCTTACTGAATGGCCAGGCGCCCTTCCGGATATGCCTATAGCTTTTTTCTTGGTCCCGACAATTCTCCTTGATTTGTTGGTCGTCCAGAAAGTTCAACGCGCAGATCAGCATATCTCTATATTCCGGCTTATCAATCATTCCGCTCGCGTACAGCGATTGGATAAAGAAGCTTGTATCCCAGCATTGTAACCCATCTGTTCCGTTGACAAACATCCCGTCCTTGTTGACCCACATGTAATCCTCTAACGTATAACGATGCATCTTGACCGCATCGCTATCTGGTCCATCATCCAAATACCGAACAACAAAGTTAAGCGGGTTATTCACCGGCCCAAGGCAGGTATAATCCGAATCCTCATCTTCCCGGGTAACCAAGTCCTTCACGAGACGCATAGCATGGTTTTTTACGAAGCCCGGGCAAAACTTACCCCAGACTACAAGGACTCTGTTAAGGGCATTGAGAATGGTGGTGTGAGGGTAGTAGACGTCAACGCCAGAAACTGTATTCCGGTGGCTGGTCCAGTTGATCGAGTCGAAATCTTGTGGGTAAAGCTCCTTTCTGAGTTGGAGGATAAAGTCGTTGACCGGGGTTTGGTGCTTCCTGGAGTAGAGATATGACATTGGGAGGTAGACCATTCTGCAATGAATCCACCATCTCCATGGGTGGAATGGGACCCAGTTTGGTAACGTCCTTCAAACACTGCGTCAGCCTGACCACCCATAATAAGGGAACCCAAGAACACCTACCACAACTCTGCCGGGATGGGGTTCAACCCGTCCCAACCATACAAATTCAACATACTCAACCACATCTTCCCCCAATGCGGATTATACAACGCCCCCCCTAGCTCATGCAACCTCTTCCTCGCTTTAACCGCCACGGGGTGATCCGCCTCCATCCCACAGATCCTCAGCACGACATAATTCAAACTCGTCCCAAATACAGTTGAATCATCCTCAACATGTAAGCCCCAACCACCATCGTACGGATTCGCCCTGTTGGCTAGATACCGGATCATCTCCGTCTTCCATTCCTGTGGGATGGGCGTGTTGGTAATGTACATTGTTATTACGAACCCCGGGGTAAGGAAGAGCGGGCCGGGGTACTCGCACGCCCAGTTCCCCGAGGCGACTTGCAATTTTGAGAAGAATTCTATGCCGTTTTTGACCGAATCGAGGGGGGTTCTGGGGGTGGGGAGGGCGGGGAGGCCCTATTGGAGAATTAGCTGTAGCTTTCGTATGATTTATATGGTAGAATATCTCACTGTATCCAACCCCAAGAAATATTTATCCGAAATCGCCTGCGGCCATTCCTGAACCTCCTCGTCCGTCTTCAGATAGTGCCATGTCTGCCTCCCCTGGTCCGACTTCATCCGCCATCTTGATAAATCCGTCTTTTCTACGTTCGAATCGCCGCCCATAGTGCCGTTCCTTTAACCAGTCCCCGTAAGAATACCGATACGTGTTCAATTGGCGACAGCTGAGCTCGTAGGGCTGACTATTATATATATCTATGTGCCGCCATATCGTATGTTGCTGAAGGCTCCCGGGGTACCGGTACCGGACCCGCTTGGCAAAGTTGGGAACGGTCATTAGTCTGGTTCAGGGTCTTCCTCCGCAATTTTGTAATTGTTGAGCCATTTTCAGAATTGGGAGTTCCTTGCAAATGCATGCTCTCTGTGTTCGAATATTAAATCACATTGGGGCACAAGATACCATAGCTACATACATATAGTGCCATTCAGAAAGTGTCCGTGATGTATAAAAGATGGCCACAAGCCAAGTGCGCCTATGTACCTATTCTCCAGTGCCAACCAGACTATATTCTCCATACATATGGCTCAACCTTAACCAGACTAGCTCAACCTGCCCAACCAGAAACTGCTCAGACTTGCTAGTGATTTTAGTCATATGCAGAATGGCCATACTTCACCTTCATGCACCCTGCGCCCTTTTATATGCATCACGGACACTTTCTGAACGGCACTGTACATAGGTCAGATACCGGTATCAAGACTAATCCCGTTTCTGGCCGAGACCAGGCCTACATAAAGCTTAATAAGCACAGGAAGGGACAAAAAGTGCGATATCTACCGGCGAAGCTGACCCCGGCGGGAGTGGACACTTTTCTCGTATATGGATTTGAGGGGTTAACGATGTAATTTGTTCGGTTGAACTTCCAATTTTACCAGTATACCCCTGGGGGGGGGTTCACTGGATTGAGTAAATTGAACTATTGCCTGTACATACATACATACTCAATACGAGCTGTGCTGCATGTGTATGACCAATGCCGTTGAGTTCAATGGTGCGACGCCCCTGCGGTTCCTCGGGTGCGGGCTTTATTTTGACAGTGCAGCCGGCCCTCTACTACCGGGACTAGTATTCGTACTTCAAAGGTAACTAATGATTGAGTCTACAATGGGATCTTTTGGGTGGTGAAAATATAGATAAGATTATACAGAATGCATACTGATATCAAGATGGTTCGTTCAACAAACACATGCAGTAAGGCTGGTGCACGTGCAACACATTTCATGCGTAACGCCCAATATACTCCAGACACATATATAACGTCACCTTCTCATGATATCTCAAAATGCCCCCCCTCTATCATCTGCTTGGGAAATACTTTTCCCCTCCCCTCTTCACCCATCGAATACCAACATCTGGCCCCTTCGGCTGCAGAGTAACAATAGACCCACTATCCTCAACGTACTCCCATGCTCTCCTCTTCGCGTCCTCCCAGCTCTCTCCTTCCTTAACCTCAAGCTCCACACTATAATCCCTAAACAGAACCGCCATTATCGCCACAAACTCCACATTTGCAAATTTCCTCCCCAAACAAGCCCTTACACCATCTGAAAATGGGATGAACGAGCCTCTGTATGGGCGGTAGAATGCCCTTGAAGTATCTTTCCCTTCGGGCGCTAATCCATCTTCTTCCCCAAAATCAGTAGCTTCTGTCCGTTTCGTTTCCAGCAACCAACGCTCCGGGTTGTAGTTGCTGGGTTGTGCTTCCTCTTCTGTTTTACCCGCGGGAACCCAAAATCGCGGGTTCCGGTGTAAAGCAGCGGCGTCGAGATGGACCTGGACTCCGCCAGGAATAATGTGCGTTTTCTTGTTGAAAGTAATTGGTTGTGGTGTCTTTGTACACTTAGGAACATTTATGACAGGAGAGAAAATCCGAAGAGTTTCATTCTGTATGGTCACACGTTAGGCACAAATAACCTAGCCAAGATAGAATATAGCTACCAGAATTGCACCACACCACCCCTCTGCTAGTGCTTGATAGTCGTGTTCGTAATCCGGCTCTCGATCCCCAAGTATACGGTTTATATCTTCCTGTAGTTTGATTTGTAGCTCAGGGTACATTGCCAACATCATGACAGAATAGCGGATGGTGTTGGCTGTCGTCTCATGCCCAGCTAAGATCATAATCTGGGACTCCAATTGTCAGTTTGACTGCTCGGAAACCCCATTGCAAAACATCACTCACAAAACAGTTCCCCAAAACCTCCTGCTCTGTGATTATCGCCTCTCCCCCCTCGGCCTTCTCACCATTGCAATACCCTTTCACAAGAGCGCTCAAAATATCTCCAACAGCAGCCGTCCCATTCTCCATCTCCTGCTTCTTATTTGCCACCATTTCCTTCAGATAAGTACCAAACTCCATGTATGCATCATACGCTCGCCTGTGGCTCTTGATTGGGGTATATTTCAGATATAGGCGTGGCGCACCTAAAATAAGATAGACATTCACCAAAACGTTATGTATAGCTGCCTGAAAGCTCATCTTATGTCCCTTTTCCAATTTTTCGTCCTCGGAGGCCTTTTCGTCGTATGTATCCTCCGAAATGCGTGTAGGCCATTTCAGCTTTTGCCTAAATCCTGCCCAGGCAATAACATGAAGAGCAACCCGCATGCTGTCGTCCGATAAATTCCTGATCGTGGGAGTTTGATTGCTTCCAGGGATGGGCGTAATCCAACCATTGAGCATTGCACGCGACTTCTCAATTGACTCCTGCCAGACGAGCCTATAATCAGTTAGAAAGATGGCCCGGATGGCCTGGATAGGGGAAGGTAGAAACCATGCATAACTTCTGAGATAAGTGAAGTAAAATGTGTGCCTTACAGGTTATTCCTCTCATTGAATGGTGGAGCAGTAATCTTTCTATGGGCTCTCCAATGTTGCCCAACTGTCGTCACTACATTCGTCCCAAACAAGTCCAAGACCCCGTAGCTCTCTATCGGTTTTGGGAAATCGTCCCTCCTAGTGATAACTTCGTTGACAACATCCGCATCCGATACCCAGAGAACCATAAAACCTCCCGAGATAACCATGAAGAGATCAGACTTCATATCTTTGAATACCTCATAACCCCTCCGCCAGTTCCAGTCTGCTTCGATGTAATCGATCCATGGGTTGATGATGAAACCGGGGAGTTTCTTGAGCCAGGGAACTAAGATAGGTCCCAAGGCCATCCATTGTAGAGTATACTCGTTCCACGGTGTAACAATGTAAGGTAATCCACTACTTCGGGCCTTCAAGACATTACGCCAGGTGCAATAAATGTGGTATATGGGGTAGAAGACGACAAATCCCAAGAGGACCTGTGTAAATAGCGACATTTCCAGCTCTCTTTTCTGTTTCAACGGCTTCGTACCTCAGCAAAGGTGAAACTAGCGTATACTACAAGGGGATTTGTCTGCCCTTCTTCCTGTCTCAATTTATATATGTTTGGGCTGTCACCCAGAACTCTCGAGACTAACCCAGAATAATGCTCTCAACTCTGGAGCCGCAAGCTCCGGTTAAATCCAACCTGAATCAAAGGGCCTGCAACAGCGGGGGTTTGATATGAGGCCAAACCAATTATACTGTATATCGCAAGAATTGGCAAAAAAGACCCCCACCCGCACTAGATGTTAGTTGTTATGCATGCAGGCACATGCGCCTGTAGAGATGTCTAAGACAAGTATCAACCACAATAGCAACACATAGTAGCATCTTCAAAGGTGAGCGTGTATCGTACGCGATCAGTTCAAGACCACAAAATACAAATTCGTGGGCTTCCGGACTTCAAAGTCAATGACCTTGAAGGCGCGGAAGATACACTTGAATTTGTTGTAGACAACAATCCCTGCACCGATGCAAGCCTAGGTAGAATTAGCATTGGTTCTTTGTGTATGTAGCAACCAACATTTAGTGCGGCTGGGGGTCCTATTTGCCAATTCTTGCAGTAAACGCTGGATGCCCTCCTGCTATATTGGGAGTTTCAGGGAGGTCTTAGTTTGGTTAATAATGTCGTGTAACCAAGCTATTGTTCCCATAAAATTGAGCCTCGTGATAATCGACACCAATCACTATCGGATAGGGCTCAGACAGGGACTGCAGGGTAAGTAGCATAACCTTGTACATACTTATCAATTCGTAAACCATTACAGTCTACCCTTGCTATAACGGACCTATAACGGATCCTTGCTATACCGGACGGACTCAGTGGCTTCAAGAGTTCGTACTACCAAATTTCCCCTCGCTATACGGACGGCCATACACAATACCGGACCGGACAGAGTGCAGAGGTCTTCTCACCCCTGTCTCCATATATTTCTCCCTTGATATACCGGACGAGGCATGTCTGAGTGCTGAATAATCCACTATTTTAGGCCTAAAGTAAGCTGAAATACTTCCCATTTAGGGCTACAGTGATTCCACTCGCATCCCGCGTCTCCCTATGTATCTGCTAGCCATTCCTCAATCCGCTCCTCCTTCTCCCGCTTAATCCTCTCCTCCTCCTCCGCCACCCATCGCATTGTGCCCTCATCTGCTGTGCCAATCATCCTGACTAATTCCAGCATTGACCCTATCCCGGGCTCACCCAGATCCTCCTCCTCTACCCCCACCTCTATCTCCCCGTCCTCCGACAAATAGTGTACCACCCCCTGAAACCCAGCAAACAGCTCTTCAAACACCCCGTTGGGGTGAGTGTAATCCTCCGGAATATGCAGCATATTTACTGTGAGGTTATTGTCGGGGTTGCTGTTCACGGAGAGAACTTGTAGGTGACTAGCCCATGCTTGCAGTCGGTTAATGTCTGGCATCGTGAACACTGCGTCGGGATTAAAACTCTTCCATGTTGTTGTCCATGGGAGATGCACAACATGCCCCTCAGTGATTATCCAACTCGGTACTCTATCGAGATACCTACTTCCATCTGCATACACCGGTCGAACGGGTTCCTCAAACCCCTCCGGTATAGTATGGGTATATTCATCATCATTGCCACCGATAAATGGCATCGGAATATGTTTCCTCCTTATCTCCACCGCTTGCTGTGCGAGCCAGGTCTCGGAATCAATGCCAACGAACTTCGCACCGGTATATGCGGGGATAGGGAAGACTTCTAGCACCAGACGGCGGAGGTGAGCGTCGTTACGCACGTAGAGTACGACTGCGGAGTGGTAGTTGTGTGGTGTAGCACAGGTTGGGGCGTGGGAGGAGACGTGGGAGCTGCCAGGGCCTGAAAGTGGCTGGTCGAGGCGGACTTTGACTAGTTGGCCGAGCCGTGGAAGGACGTTGTCTTTCTGAAAACTATGGGCGATCAGGGTAGGTTTTGCGGTGGCCGGGGTCGGAGGAGGTAACAATAGTGTTGGAGGGAGTGGCATCCCCGATAGTGTGGGGTTATTCGGGGTAGTGGATATCCCCTGGAGTGTAATCGCTGGTGTAGGAGAGCTTGGTTGGGTGGCGATTCGGTCAGGAGTCGATTTTTCGGGGGATATGGGCGTTGGTACTGGAGGCGGTGAGATGGTATCCGAAGGTGAGATTGTTGGAGTGAACTCCGGCATTGTCTGGTTGCCTTTCGGTATAGATCGGGGGAATATGGCAGATAGTCGTAGCTTTCATACGGCCTCAGGTCCAACCAAACCCCGTCAACACAACCAATAGTTCAGTAAGGGGGGGTTGTTATCGGAGGTATACGGTAGCTTAGTTGTGATTTTAACATCCGGTTAGAGAGGCTGGGGAGAGGCGTAGATATCTGAGTACTTGTGGACAGTTGCCGTGGATGCTGGGAAGGTTATGGGGTTTTGTTATCGGAGGTATAGCTTGGTTGTTGATTTTAACTTAGGTTCTCAGGACGCACGTGACTGGTCACCCCCTGGGGGCTAGCGCCATTTGCTATACCGGAACCGGACAGCAGACGCTAAATTTTGGCCGTCAGTTATAGCAAGGGTAGACTGTAGTTCGTAGGTATGAGACAAGGAAGGCTGTTCTCGTGCCGCAAAGGCATGCAGAAGATCTCAAACTCTTTTTGCATTGCCTTGCAGGCACTCAGACTGGTTGGCAATCGCTGACATCGACCTCTGAAAAGCCGCCCTAGATGCCCTCAGTTCTCTTTTTCGGAGGTTGCATGGTGAATACAGGGCTTCGACTCTCTGTGTCAGTCCGGACAAGGCCACTACCGAAACCCTCAAATATAGACTAACGCTGTCCGGTCAGTTTACACCGACTCTACACTAAACTATCCCTAGATTGTGGCTACTACCTTATTAGGTAAGTGTATTTCATCTGCGCCTGGGCCGCTCCTGTGCTGCTCCCATAGTTTGATCGTGTAACGCTACGTGGAATGTCTGTGCGCATGATCACAAGCCATACCGCTCAAGTTTCAATCTATTGAAAAATTTAGAGAAGATTCATGGAGTTGAAAGTTCACTGAGATACAGCTCCCCTTTAGATATCCGACCCTCCCCTCCTTCCAGACCTCTCCTTCCTTTGAAAGCCTCAACTCGCCCTCACCTTCTCGCCCCGGGCCCCACCTCCCAAGGGCCTTTGGCGGCGGCGGGAGGGGCGGGGGGGGAATTGAGAAAGTAACGTAGCCGCCTTAATGGAATCAGTCCCAACAAGCCTCTCTCTCTCTCTCGCGGAAGTTATCTAAAAATGTATAGGGTTCCTAGATCAGCTGCTCGCAACCGAACTGTGATGTGTGCGGTTATCAAGGACCAGGCTATATCCTCAATTGATGGCGACTACCTAACAAATATTTCATAATATCCATTCCATGTAGCATAATATGACTACGTCTGTGTACAAGAAATAATCACAAGTTATACTTGATTGAGCTTGTCTACGAAGCTTGACAAGCATCATGTCACTAAAAGGTGTATAAAGTACAGAAACAGTAAACAGACCAGAAGATAATAAGGCTGACCGGGGGAGAGGAAATAGGAAGAAATAATACACCAGCGCCCAACCCGAACAGACTGTAAAGCTGGAGAATATATTGCCGTCATCTGGACACGGAGCGGGATAAAAAGAATAGTGCAAACGAGGGGACCTACTCCAACCAGACAAAAAAATCTTGCGATACCAAGGAAAGCCAATAGGGAAAAATACCAGGGAGTATAGAATGTAGGGTGCTACGAAAAAAAAGACAAAAAGTTGTTCAAGATGGTCATCAAGACTCGAAGGGCTTGCCATGTTATAGGCGTTAGCGAAGGTAATACCACTATGAAACCATAGGTTAAATGAGAACATAGGAAATGAAAATCCGGGAGATCTAGAGACTGAAGATATAAAGGCAACAATTTCCAGGGTATAGCTTGGTCAAGATGCTCTACTAATACCGTACATGTAGTATTCAACGAGAAATTTTTAAGAATATATGAAATGTTAGAAACAGATTGAAGTAAAGGAATAAGTAGAAGAGCTTGTCCCATTTTGGCACCGAACTGGAAAGATAAACAAACTCCATAGTACAATGCCCATAACAAGCCCAGCTGCTTTGTTGCCCAGGTGATATAAATAAAAGTGAAAAGTGAAGTAGAAGACCAAGGTATCTCCAATGTAAACAATCATTTAAAACAATAATGGGGATGCCCCCCCTACTGCGTGTCCAGCTGTCCATCAGCGAAAAGTGACCGAGTAGCCCCCCCAACTCATAGTACTTTAGCAGAGAGCGAAGTACCGGTGCCACCTGGACTGGTGCCACTGACCATGAGGCTCTTCCCCTACTAAACGGGGTAGCCAAGAGAATTAAAACGGCAAGTGAATTAGACCCGGACATTTGATATGTCCACGCTAGTAAAGCCAAGAGGCGCTAACCGTTGCATATATATAGGGTTGCAACCGACTTCTATCATGGATTCTCTCCATCTCTTTTACAACAACTTTCACGGACGATTTCGAAGAGCAGTTCAACATGTCAACTCCGCTAAGCCTCTGTAGCGATGATTCCGATACAGATACAGAAGATAAGAAGTTTGAGTTTTATGGCACGTATATGTTTGTTACGTATGCGAAGAGTACGCTCGGCAAGGATAGGATATTAGAGTTTGCGAGATTGTTGAAAGATAAGTTGCCGGTCGATACTAAGTTTTATGGATGTTTTGAGTTACACGAAGATGGGTCACCTCACTATCATGTGTTGATACAGTTTCCGAAAAGGACGCATTGGTTGGATTCGAGAAAGAAGTTGATGTTGGATGGCGATACGGAAGCTATCAAAGTTGTGACGATGAGGAGGAATCAACGATCGGCTACATTTGTTTCGAATGTACAACTTTATCTGGAGAAGACTTTACCGGATGGATCGGATAAGCCTGTAACGTGGTTGTTTGGCGAGAAAATATTAATCGGTAATCTTGCGTTAGAAAAGAAGCGAAAGTTTAAGGAGATACTCGACGAGCCGGATTACGATAAGGCGAAGCAGATGATAAAGGATGAAGATCCGTTGAGATTTATTATGAGTTATAATAACGTGAAGAACTTTTTAGTTAACGAAAAAACTCGAAAATATCAAAGAGTTGAAGACGAAAGTTTTACGAAATTACCGTGGAAGTTACCAGATGAAATTACGGAGTGGAAGACGAATAATATCGATAATAGAATTTTAGGTCGTCCGAATAGTTTACTTATTATCGGAGCACCAAAGTCTGGGAAGACGCAATGGGCATTAAGTTTTGGGAAGCCTATGGAGATGAGTCGGAAGTGGAATATGAAAAACTATCGTGCAGATAGTACTCATCTTGTGGTGAACGATGTGCCGGTGAAGGGTTTTGGATATGGGGGCGATAGTTATTGGAGAGAAGTTTTGGGATGTCAGGCAAGTTTTGATGCGACGGATAAGTATTTGGAGAATAGGCGTTTGAAGTGGAATTTTCCTTGTATTTGGACTTGTAATACTGATTTGGATCCTCGGAAGGATAGGGATGTTGAGGAGTATTTACGATTGAGTGGATGTGTGGTGGTAGATTTAGGATTTAGCGTGTCCAGCTGTCCATCAGCGAAAAGTGACATCCAGTGCCCCCTTTCTCATAGTACTTTACTATACGAGTGAAGTACCTGTGCCACCTGGACTGGTGCCACTGACCATGAGGCTCTTCCCCTACTAAACGGGGAGCCAAGAGAAATTAAAACAGCGATAGTTTTAGTGCGGACTTATGAAATGTCCACGCTAGTCTAATCCCTACAGCCAAGGCGCACTAACAACAGCATATATAAACAACCAACCGACAAATCTTTCGGTCTTTTACTCCATCTCCTTTACAACTATTTTCGAGGACGGATTCGAAGCAGCAACGCACACTAAATACAATACGAACCAACATTCACCAGCAACGCGACACGATACGAAATATCATATCACAACGAAACGAAAGGTTATTTGTATAATTCGAATCAGTAACTCGATTTAATTTCACGACGACGGATTTTGTGGCGGAGGAGGATGAAACGAAGAAGTAATGAAAGGGAGCGATTCAAAGCGGAGAAACGACGGCGAAAAAATATGGAGGATTTGGTCCAGAAGCGAAGCGTTTTAGAAGGTGGATTGTCGGCATATGAGTGGACAAACGTGAGAGAAGTTTTTAATAAAATAGGTTCACGAGATTATAGGTTGCGTCGGAAAAATAAGTTAAGAGATTTGATGAATTTGGATGAAGACGTAGGTCGTTTGTTGGAAAATATTCGATATGAAAGGTGTAGAAAGCGAAGGTTGTTGTTTTCTGGGATTGGTACAAGTGTTGTTGGTTGTTTGTTGAAACCGTTTTTAACAGGTTATAGTGATATCGGTACGTATTTCCAATGTTTTGTTGTTTAATTGAAAATAAACGTTGATTGCTAGTTTATATGGTGATTATATTAGTTTACACACGTATTGGTGTATTTCCATTGGAGATATGGTTGTCGATTGCAGGTTATTGTTATCCGGAAGGTTTAAAGAATTTAAGTTTAACCAGCAGGTTGCTTTACGATAGTTTGGCCGGTAAGGAAGATGTCTGGGTTCGGAGTGTGGAGCGCGAAAGAAAAGATTGTTTAATTGATATTGATCGTTTAATCGAGTCTAGGAAAAAAGAAGCATTGTTATTAATGAGTCAGTTACAAACTGAGACGGGTGGTGTTGATTTTGGTTGTACGTTTATGTATGGAAATACGTCCGACGATAGGGATGGAGGGTGTAATGAGCGGAGGTTTATTCATTTTGTACGGGATAGGAGTTTATTTAGTGCATATGAGAAAGAGAAGGATGGTGAAAGGTGATGTCGCGGCAGAGTTTGAAGAGTTTATGGATGGGATTATGTTATTTAGTTGGGGGGCCCCGCCGGAGGTGGGGGGCGTAGCCTGTTGCTAAGAGATAGGAATAGGAAATTAATTATTTTTATTATCGGGAGATTAGGATTTTTATGCGACGGGGATTGATTAGGATTGAGTGTTCGGAAACCTCAGCTGTCCATCAGCGAAAAGTGACCGAGTAGCCCCCCCTACTGCTGTCCATCAGCGAAAAGTGACCGAGTAGCCCCCCTTTCTCATAGTAATTCGTGTGAAGCCGAAGTACCGGTGCCACCTGGACTGGTGCCACTGACCATGAGGCTCTTCTCATACAAACCCCCTCGGCCAAGACAATTAAAACAGCAAAGGTTTTAGTGTGGACATTTCATATGTCCGGCGCTAGTGTGAACCTAAGAAGTGCATATATAAGGCACTAACCGAAGAATCTTTCGGTCGTTTTAACTTAAACCTTTACAACTACGCACAGGAAGACTGATCGAAGCCATCACCTTTACAACTACGCACAGGAAGACCTCGGCACCACAACATAGGGGAAACTTGTTGATGATTCTGACAGTGGGCTCGAAGCGAAATGTCACATTTCACCCGTGTTATGGTCAAGCCGAGGGTCATTGCTGGGTTTGTTCATACTAGAACCGCACATCCATGGAGGATGAACAACATCCAGATTCAACAACGAAAGATGGTTACCATCGACGATTCAGGTGAAAACCAAGAGCTCCAGGGTGAGCAAGAAAGAGATCAAAAGCTTGTCTCTGAGGCAGTAAAGGTACCGTTTACTTGTTCATTATGACTTATCCTGCATAATGAACGTACTGACTAATTGTTTGCTCAAGACTTCCTCCGAAGCCCGGATCTTCCGACTTGAAGACAGTTTTATTCAGGTCACCAAGGTATGAACTTCTGAGGGTTTTCGTGCAAGGAAATTTGATTATTAAAAGGCCGTCCTAGGACATCGGGCAAATCAACGGCCGGATAGGGACTATCGAATGGCAGATAAAAGTCCTTCTTGGGATCTGTTTGACTGGCACGGGCTCAGTAAGTAATTATAAAACCCTTTGTCGAAGCCCTAACCTAACGTATCTTCTAGGTAACGTTGTATCTTCTAGGTAACGTTGTATCTTGTCAAGAGCTATTTCGACGGACTCAGGAATAGCAATATGCAAAATTCAAATGAAGCAGCGAGTGAGGCGAGGATACGGGCGCTGGTGGAGGAAGGTTTTAAGAACGTGCTGGAAAATATGAAGCCTCAGGATGCTACAAAGAAAAGTATGAACAAGCAATAGGCATAGCAGGATGCTGCTCAACACAAACGCTCTCCGGTGGTTCAATGTTATTTTTCGGGATTAATACTGGCGTTTGTTTTTATGCTGGTAGCATAGATGACTCGGAATGGATTCCACGGGGCATATAATCAATAACAGGAGTTTCTGCTTATTCAGCGATTCAAACGCATGGAGCGAATGGTAAAAGAGGTTTATTCTTGTTATTCGGAAGAGGATATTATGTTATTTTAATGGGGGGCCCCGCCGAAGGTGGGGGGCGTAGCCTGTTCTAAGAGTTAGATAGGAATTTATTTATTTTTTACCGGTACAAGTTATTTATTTTGAGCGGATGCGAGTTTAGTTATTGGGAGGAGTGGAAGCGACGTGGATTGTTTGATAGAGTGGAGCGAAATAAATATGCAACTTTGGTTGCCGTTTAGTTATGGGCAGTAGGGGGTTATGGACTAGTAAACCTTAAATAAGACCTCAAGAAACGACCGAGA
>Ga0307511_10003750_pt1 | contig 15538 bp, 17 predicted proteins | sample 13_EM_MG_FD_200266 | JGI IMG/M metagenome (GOLD analysis project Ga0307511, IMG submission 200266) | Populus trichocarpa ectomycorrhiza microbial communities from riparian zone in the Pacific Northwest, United States - 13_EM | ecosystem: Host-associated > Plants > Roots > Unclassified | place... | reverse complement strand
CCAGGGAGGTCATATTGGAAGGGAGGTCATTGGAAGGGGAGGTCATTGGAAGGGGAGGTCATTGGAAGGGGAGGTATTGGGCCTTCGGTTGATCTGGCGGGATGTGAGTATAACCATGTTGTAGATTCCATAGATAATGAATTTAGCAAGATCACGAGTTGTGGCTAGAGACACTATTGCAGGGGGTTCCCACTAGTAGGCCTATAGGGGTATGTCATCCCACCCGTACTAATGTAGGACTCTGCAATGTAGTCGCTACTTTCCAACCAGACTAGTCGCTACTTAACCATAATTAGAGTTAATCCCGTCATCAACAACCCTTAACTAGCCCCACCCAGAATGCCTGTCATGACGGATCATGACGGTAACCTCTTGCGCCGCACAGACATATCCGTCGGATCGGAGCACAATTCGATCATTCAATTAGTATTTTCCCATTTCATCACGTCTCGGCAAGGATATATTAGTTTTTTTGAAAGCTTGTACGGAGTCAGAATGCTAGAAAAAGTCCCCCATACAAAGAAAAGTTGGATTGTGGATTGAAACCTCAATTATAGCATGATCGTGAGAAATACCCTCATATATAACAACTAGAACATATCTCCTTATCCCTAGACATTCACATCGGTCCCTCCGTGCTGGAGCAATTTTTGACGGGCCGTAAATCCTAGCAGTCAGCATGGCGCCTCCACTGTGGGCTTTGATGTCGGCACCATGCTGAATTAGCAGCTTCACAATGTCTAATGACCTCGCAGTAGTGGCAGCCTCAAGCGGCCTCGGCCCTTGTGCACAGCGTCCTCTACCGGCCAGGCCACGATGCAGGCCGCCGGAGGCCTGGCCTGAGGGCCGAGGTCCGTGCCGACCTGAAACAGCCTGGACCGGCCCTGGCGGAGGAAGCGGTGGCCTAGAGCGGCCCCCAGGCTATGCAGGCGGGTCCAGGCGGGTCCAGGCTTGTTGAGTGTGTAATGCCGGCAATACTACAATTGTGGGGTACTGAGAGGAGGTAAGTTGGGAGGAAGCAAGCTCGGAGGAGGTAAGCTGTGAAAGCTGGCTATCATGGTCCATATCGTTAAACATGCCATCTAAAGCTTCATCAAAGTCCATACTTGGTGCGGTCGCAGCTGCTAAGCTATCTATTAGCTAATTTTTAAATTTTATTGTCCACCGAAGTAATACCTACTATTCAACCCACTGAAGATACTGAAGAATTAAACTGACAACCTTCCGGAAATATATGCCTTTATATAGATATATTACCTATTGTAGTATTGCCGGTATTACACACTCAACAAGCCTGGACCCGCCTGGACCCGCCTGCATAGCCTGGGGGCCGCTCTAGGCCACCGCTTCCTCCGCCAGGGCCGGTCCAGGCTGTTTCAGGCCAGCACGGACCGCGGCCCGCAATGTGGCCTGGCCGGTAGAGAACGCTGGGTGCCACTACACCTAACCACCTTCCTATGGTAGCAGCATAAAGTGCATCCCCTCTCTGCGCATGGACATCAGCCCTGTGATGAGCAGTCTTGCAATGTCCAATGATCCTCTACAAGCTGTGGCGGAGAGTGCGTTCCCAAACTGTCCTCCTTGCGCATTGACGTCCACTCCAAGCTGAATAAGCCGCCTTAAAATGTCCAATGACGGTGCACCAGCGGCGGCCTGCTGTGCGTTCCCATACACTCCTCCTTGGGCATGGACGTCGCTCCGTGTTGAAACAGCAGTGTTCAGTGTCGAGTGACCCTGCATTAGCAGCGGCCTGCAGTGCGTTCCCATCCTCTCCTCCTTGCGCTTTGGCACCCGCCCCACGCTGGAGAAGAAGTTCGACCACTTCGCAGTCACCACATGAGGCAGCAACTGGCAACGGAGGCTCATATGTGATGTAGGAGTCCTCCCACAACACTGCTGGAGCGTTGGCGTCCGCTCCATGATCTAACAATAGCTTCACTTCTCCACTCTTCCCTTCTTCTCGTGTTCAGTAGTCCGTAAGAGACAATTATACCTGTGTCCTGCCGTGTCTACCTCTCTGCCATGCGCTAGTAGAATCTTCACCACCCCCATTTACCCAGCCATGACCGCAATTCCTAATGCACTGATCCATTACTCCGCGCCCATGGAGGCCATATATCTATCTACGAGGACCTCTACGCTCGTAGAGACCACATCTGTGAGGGCCAGTGCGCTGGCTAGCCAATCAAAGTCAGCCCCATAGAAGGTCATGGGGCCGGGGGCCAAAGCTCGCGGGTGGCTAATCTCAAGAGGTGAGGGTAATAATGTAAGATTACGAGGTTACGAGCGGAGGAATCTTGAGAGAGATAGAGAAATATATTCGTCAGGGCTATCTAGATCGCTATAGTCTTAATGCTATGCGCCTAGTGTCCTGTTGTTCTGTCTTTTACCACTGGGCGGATTTCAGCTCTTTTATCCCTTCCGACCTTATTCCAATTGCCCTGATTAGGAACCCCGGTTTCATCCCGCATATCCAGCATATCCTATTCTGGGGCCCTGCGTTCCCCCTGATATCGCTACACGCGAGAGTAGTTCCTACAAATAAAAGCTGCATCAACTTGTCATACCCCCTATGTGCGCTTATCATCAACGGTGTAACCATGTACGCGAGTTGGTACTGTAGACTGCAATCAAACTTTAGTTCACCTCGAACTCGCCGTCATCACTGTGGGCAACATCGCTGTCACCGTGGATAACAATACAAGGGTCGGATTGGGGAAAAGAAAATTTTCGACTCTCCAAAAGTGCCACAAAGTTGGCTCGCTCACCATCTTGCCTAAATAAGGTTGCCCTCAACCTCTCTTGCTGTGCAAAACTCAAATTTTCAAGCCAAAAGTTCGCAGTATACTTGAGTAAATGATATTTGTCCTCCTTCACTATTTTTAATAGATCGGGATTACCAAAATCATCAAATGACAAATATGTGAAGCAGGTCTCAAATAACTTTGTTTCAAGTTTCTCACTGTCGCCCATGAAGAATTCCGCCATGCTGTGTCCTTAATCCTCATGGACACCAGAAACTATTTGATCGAGAAATGTCCAAAGCCGCCCTGTAATTCCGTGCGTTCAACCTCGCCGTCAAGTTGTAGGTGCAGGCCTTCCGAATTTAGCTGCTGTGACCGCTAAATTTGTGTCACGACTAACGAAGAGCGCATGGCCTTAAAATGTCTTCTTGCTAGCAATAATCCATTGAAGCAAATTGAGAATTTCCGCCATTTGTTCAGGATTATTTCTCTTAATCTACTCGAGGATTCGGATGTAGGTTGCGTCAATTCCTTTAGGAAGATTATGGAGCGTATTTCGGATTGCCTTATCGTTTTTCAAGCTACACAGATGTCAAGCTGACATTTGTTCACTTAACTTTGCTGATTCATCAACCAACACCCTAGCAGAGAGCGTGGTACGCATCAGGGTACTCCCGCGAAAGGGTCACCATTTTGCCGACCTGGCGGGATAGATAGCGATGTGAGCTGATGATATCATGTATTATCAGAAGGTCTTGAATATGCTCGTCTAAAACATCATATTTTTCCTCTGCTTGCAGCGGCGACAATATACAGTATATGCATATGTTACACTTTCAATAGCAGCATCGATATCCTCCAGAACTTGAGTTCGTTCTCATATCCTAGGCATGCGCGCTGATAGTGGTGGTGGTCCAATTTCTGTATGCATGTATGTATATAGGACGTAGAGCTTAGGCTATCACAAACTGTTAAGTGAAATGTGTAGGGCGTACATCCAAGAGTTTGTGATAACCCCTACTAGTACGATATTGAAGTCTCAGTTCAGAACGTTTTCTATATTAATAAAAAGGTACAACGGAACCCAATTACATATCTAACACCCGATAGTTCATTATTACCAACGAACTCTATGTCTGGTAGAAATCTTGACAGGCTATACACATGCAATAGCTCGTATATAAAGCCTTGAATACTCTTCAAGCTAATCTTATTCCATGAACTCATTGCCTAACATCACAAGCTTTCAAATTGCACTTTTTCATGATCAACCCCACCACTGTTAACCCTCCTTTAACTTTGCTGACTTCAAGATGATCTCAGTATGAGGGCAAACCCCTTTCTCTTGCAATTGTACAGGAAATATTAGCCTCGTCCCTGTGATCCATTGTTTCCAAATCTCAACTATCCGTCCAACAGTTATGTGCCCCTCAACTGTCCCCAGTACCCTATATCCCTTGGAGGTATCTTCATCCAAAGGCCTCCAGTCTGCAGCAGCTGATCCGAGTCCCCTCCTATGGTCACGGTTCCTCCACCCGTTTACGGCTCGCACAGCCTGGGCACCCCCTTCCCAGTCCCTACCACTACTACCACCGAGGGATATGAGCACAATATAGAAAACGGAATATCCATCGAGCCTCCTCGACGAAAGAAGAGTTGCTGCCTGGCCATCCTCACCACCCTTCTTGCTCTATGTCACCTAGTCTATGTAATGATAATGATGAGCTTGGATAATCACCACAGAAAATAGGAAGGCTTCTCTCCTTGCCTATGAGCAAGGATTGGAGCAGCTCCATCCAACTTCCCTCAGCACAAGCTCTAGCAAATCGCAACTACAGACCCAGACCCCTAAGAAAACAGACGATTGGGGTTTTTGGACCTAATGAACAAGTTCGGACTATTTCGGTAGCTTCCTAAATTAAAGTGATGCAGGAATTATATTTTAATGTATTAGAGTTGACAGTTCGACAACGTCAAACATACTTTTGACAGGCTGCGAGAGTGATTTGAAGCTAGATTGGATTTCTTTAAGAAAATGAATCCGAGTGGTTACTGCAAACGGTTTTTTAAGCTCTCCAAAATTGTTTTTAAACAATTACAGAGGCCCTACCCTACATTATCAAGATCTCAGAACTACCCTTATTAAAGACAAGAACAGTCCTGTACTTGATACTCCATAGATGCTTTTTGGTTTGGAAAGTATTAGAGTGGAAGAGCACTTAGTAATACTCTCAGACTAAAAGAAAAATAAAATTGGAACTTCAATGTTAGACTCGAGCTCTGCACCATTGATGCCAGACCACCGAGTCTGGAATTTACGACCATTGGGTGGTTCATACTCATAATGAGCTAGACCAAACTTATAAGATCATCCATGGACCCAGGGTAACGCAAGAGGGCAGGGGTACTATGACACAACTTAGCTCCCAGCTATGTATATGAATAGACAAGTAATTTGAAATTCATTACTGTACCAGTGAAGAATAATCATAAGAACCTGAAACAATAAATCTCTTGCAACCAAATCCCCTGCCGTAGTCCCTCTCAGGATCAAACTGTTTCCACCTTCTCCGCGCCTGCTACCCCTTTGTCTTCACTCCCCCGGCCTCCCCTGCCACCTTTCCTTTCCAACTCACCAACCCTGTTGGCAAACTTGTCTTCGAATTTGCTCGTCTTCCATGCAACCACCCCTTTCTCGAACAGCTCGTCAATCTCCTCCAAACTGCGGCCTCTGGTTTCAGGGAACATAAAGAAGCTGTGGACAACGCCACAGAAACAGAAGACGCCGAAGATGATGTAGGTTTTCCAAGCAATGTTTCGGAATGCAGGAGGAACAAAGTAGGCAAGAGCAAAGTTGAAGATCTGTTAATCACATAGAGCAGGGTTAGCAGATGTTCATTTGTGTGGTACTGCTGTTTTTCAGACTCTACAAGGGATATCTCAGAAGTATCTGGCAACTTACCCAATTCGTCGCCGTGGCGAGACCGACGCCTTTGGCACGGTATTGGAGAGGGAAAACCTCCGAGATATAGATCCAAGCCACTGGTGCCTACAATGGAAGGATAATTAATATTGGAGTTAAAGTGAGAACAGTGCCACATACCCAAGTCAACCCATAGAACCCCACGAATATATAACTACAGGCAATAATTCCAGTAGCATAGCTCCCCTTAACCTGCCATCGAATATTTTTGTTTCCCGCAACTTCGGATACGGCATGTCCCTTGGATGCCATCAATCCGGCAACACAAAAGTTGAGGGCACCCATAGCAATACCACCATAAATGAAGAGTGGACGACGCCCCCATTTGTCGATGAATATGAGCGCAATTGCAGTAGTGACCAAGAAAATCACATACTGAACCGAGGAAGAAACCAGGTTGATATTTCCACTAAAATGTAGTACTTAAGTTAGCCTTCAGTAAAATTTCCCGAGTATTTGCGATGCGATGCATATCCGAGTGAATGGGATATGGCAACATACGTCAAACCAGCCATTTGGAATACATAGACAATGTAATACATCATCACATTTCCTCCTAGCAATTGTTGCCACAACTGGGCAAAGACGCCAGCCATCGTCCTTCGCCACATGGTTGGACCGAAGAGGCCAAACCAACTTAGCTGACTTGCCTGCGCTGCAATTGCCTGGGCTTCTCGAACCTCCTCGTACTCAGCCTGCACGACAGGGTGCGTGACATCTCCATTTCCATGAAGCAGTGCAAGAACATCAAGCGCTTCTTCCCAGCGGTCTTTTGATGCAAGCCAACGTGGTGATTCAGGGAAGAATAACAGAGCTGGGATAAGAATTAGAGCCGGGATAGCTTGTATACCCCAAGCAGTACGGAATGATGCAGGGCCTTCGATGAATGTGCAGCCGTAGGAGATCAGGTACATTATGAGGATACCCCACCTGTATATTGCATGTCACGATTAGTATCAGTAGGAGTCGGAAAGGCGAAGCTCAAATGCATAGGTGCACTGACTCAATAGCCCACTGTTGGATTCCAACCACCCTTCCTCTAATGTCCTTCGGGGACAGTTCCGCCAGGTAGACAGGAACCTGACTTGACATGATACCAACTTTTAGATAGAAGTTTTGAATTAGCACCAGATATGCCAGAAACCCGAGAATTGAGGCTATACCAGTAAAACCGTTGATGACCCTCCCTGCTATCAAATGTCCCACATTTTGCGCGCTCAAGGTGACAACGGAACCAATAATCCAGATAAAGGCCGCGATCTGCAGTGCCCATTTCCGTCCAAGTTTGTCACTGAGCCATCCCGCAAGGAGAGCACTAACGAATGAGCCAGCAGACATGGACGCCGTTATCTATGCAATTTACCAAATGATCAGCATCTGAATAATATACGGAAAACTGGTATATATGGAACCTGAAATTTGAAGGCATACTCCACCCTGAAGATCAGAGTCTGGACTGTTGAAATACTCCAAGTACTGATCGGTGCCAATCCATGCCGACATTGAGCTATGGGTATCCAATATATCAGCCGTGGAACCAAACCAAACCCTAAAATTCCAGCGCACCTGATATCAAAACCGAATAAGGCACCGCCAATAGTGCCGAAGGCGGCAAGGACTGCATGTACTTAGGTGTCAGCAATGATTCAAGCTCATTTTCCGATTTCATTGATTACCATATATGTTGCTGATCCGATACATATCGATTCCGTTTCATGCAATTCAGAGCGTATGTAGAATTCTTTACCAACTTGTACAGTGATGTGACGGCTTCGATGAGCCTCGGCACGACCTCACGCACCGATATTGATATTTAATTTTGATATCTGCGGGCTGGAATGATTGCAATTGGTAAATCACTACAAGTGGGGGCGCTGGCAGGTAGGGTGCCTTTATATATGACAGGTTTATTGTATTCTCGGTGGCGGTATGTCGATCCCACGAGATTACCTAGTTGACAGTCTCGCACCACCAGCGAGTTATCACCAGGATTTTATCTACAGTCCCCGTGTTGAAACCCTGGCCTGTAAACTAGTCTTTATATTTCCCCAGAATGGTTGCTATCATATAACCGGCAAGGCAATAATTGATGCCTGTCAAATGTGCTTGATGGGTTCGTTATACCCGAGTAATCACATATTAGTCAATTCTATCCTCATGGGGATACCAAACCCAATACCGCCATAATATATGTATCAACACAAATTAAGTAAGGATAATATCCCTCATGCTTACAACATATCAACTATGGGTTTTTGGTTTTTTACAGTCTAAACGTCGATTTGACTTGAAGGTCATGCGACAACCAACTATGGGTATCAATATTTTGACGTTTGTGTGTAACGTATAGTCTGTAAGTGATCATGACCCAAATATGGCAGTTCCGAACCCTGGAAGGCAAGCTTGATTTACCTAGCCGGTGCCCTGTAGATCTGTGCCTATGTTGGATGAGTTTTTAGCCGTAATAAAACAATCGCAGTTTGGAAAATCGGGATAGGCCACGGCAATGGATGCCATGAGGTCGGTTGTACATACACGGTCGCGGTCGGCTGAATGGGCTCCGAGGGCACGGCACGGGACGTTTCAACGGTTGGCTTGCGACAAGCAGCAACCAGACTTAGTAACGATCCTCCATACCCCAGATCAAGCTAGAGTACCCTGCAAGATAGAACTAGTCTGGTTAGATAGAACTACAACTAGCAACGTTTAATATCCGGGAAAAGAGACCTGGTCTAGTCTGGTTGGCACGACCGCTCCGAGGCCCTGGTCAAATACTCCTTGTGGGCAAATCGATAGCCAAATGCGACTTATTCCGCAGTGAAGTTTCACTTTCTAGACCAGGAATGGGTTTTCCCGGTAGAAGAGTAGAGCTTGATGCTGATAAATTGATGACTGGCCATGGCCGGACTTGCTCCCAGGTGCAGGACTGGACCTATATCGGTGCTTTAAATGAATGAGCAAGTACCTACATAGCCCCATACCCAGTCTCTTGATTTCTATAATTTTGTAGCGGAGGTTATTAGGGAAAACAACAATCACAAAATCACACCACGGTCGCCAGCTTATTCACTCACAAATGCTACAAAATAATTAATCTGGGTATGAGGCTATGGGTGATTGTGGATTTATTACGCTACGATAACTTTGTGGTATGCTACAACAGAGTCCTATCCGCAGCGGATTACATAACCCGTAATCAGAGTAAAATCACTTAACTCCAACAAAGGAAATACATAACTTGGCGGGGCGGCTGGGACTCGAACTAGGGCTTTCCTCCAAAGAGACAACACAAGGCCCGAGTACAAACTAGTCTGGTTGGCACAGTACAAACCACTCGGCCAAGGGGGCACGTAAAGTACGAAAGGGGATTGGAGATCTAGGGAGAACCGCTACGGTTGTACTTGATATAATATGCTTGGCACGCGGTTCAGAACCTAGCAAACTACTACCGTACTTAGCCAGGTAAGTTCCGACTTACCGTTCCCAGACTAGTGGTACCGGTATCCGATCCTTGGCAGGACGCGGGGCGTTCAGGTACATTATGGGGAGAATCACAGACGAGACACCAGACTAGAGTTACAGCTGACAATACAAGTAACAATCTGGGACAGAGCCTCACGATGCTAGCCCAAAAGCCGAAAAAAATCCTCACGCTGCCGGAGGAGCTGGAGAAGATAGAGCAACAGGTCCTTCACCCATAGTGCCTTAGGGAACGGCTATTGCTAACGCAGTTTCCACGGCTCCAGATAACCCTCACTCTGCAAGAAATCGATCATAACTTCAACAAGGCACATCGCATAGTCACTTCGTCTATTATTCCTGTCGTTGAGCGCTTTGGAAACGAGTCCAAAACGGTGTGGGAGGGCTCAAAGGTATGTTCCTAGCTATTTTTGATCCTGTCTCAAGCTTACTCTCGTTGAAATTGCAAGTTTTGGAAGCAATTCTTTGAGGCGTCAGCGAATGTCTGCTTGAGTAACTACGAAGAACCCACAACAACATTTACGGGGGAGCAAAGTACCCTCAGGCATGGGGAGGGTGGTGATAACAGTGTTCGACAGGAAAGCTACTATTCAGCGGGAGAGGAACGAGGGGAAACTGAAGAATACTATGAAGACGAGGAGGATATCACAGTAACTCGCGCAAAAGAAAGGTCCAGAAGGCTTGATGAAGAGGAAGATATCGAAGATGACGAGGACAATAGTGATGCCCTAGCAGACATTAGCTCTGACTCACTACTAGCATCCCTAAACATCGAAAAATCCACACCCAAGGCCTCGAAGGGGTCTACAAAATGGGCGGATATCAACCCCCCGTACCAGCAAATGACGAGGGAATTTACCAGCACTGGAAGACCTGCGCCTCCACGAAGACCCCAACAAAAGAAGGAGGAAGATTCGTTCTCCTTGGGCTCTTCCCCGGAGGAACCCCCCGACCTACCCCCTCATCTAGAGTCTCTCAGCCTCCATGCCCCATCTACTCCACGCCGTGGTGGTGCCCGTCGGCCACCACCGCGACAGCCAGTTCCGACTAGAAATAACATTGCCGAACCTATACCTGGGCACCAGGACCCATTACTACACCGGGTACTAGACAAAAACTACCGCATTCAGGCTACACCGAGAGGAAAATCGGCCCCATCGAGGTATCATAATCTTCCCTCTGTAACCCCTCGACGTGGAGGTGGGCTTTTCTCCTCAAGTGTGAAACCACAAACTTATCCCCGCAGCGGTGGACTTGCGCTTGATGATGATGATGACGACCTCTGGTCCTCACCATCGGACTCACCAGCCCCACCTGAATTACAAACTCAATTCCTTGATTCACCTATTCACCGCCCTTCTCGTGCCGCTAATGCCCCCCCGACAACCACTAGTACAACTGCCTCCAGCCGTCGGTTTCAACCCGGCGACATCCCACGGACCCCATCACGCCACAATTCTAGCCGTCCGAAACCTCCAGTACCCCATCCAGTCTCTGCAAAGAAGATGGGATTTGGTAGTGGAGTGGGATTCGATGAAGACGATGAAGACGATGACCCCATGCTTTCACCTGGGTTTTCGCCTCCCGTGACAATTCAATTCACTCTTCCACAACGAACTATTCTTGCAACCCCTGCACGTGTGGCAAGCAGGCGGCTTGTACAGGATATTTTACGAACGGCAGGGGCGGATGAGAGTGGAAGCACCGAGGCGTCAAATGCGGGTCGTATGGGGGGTGAAGGAGATGAGGACGAAGACTATGAGCTTGACATGGGGGGCTATGGCTCGAGTGCACAACAAATCAAAGGGTGGAGGAGGCCAGAGGCAGGTGGGAGTGGGAGGGGGAGGGGGTTATTTACGGAAGAAGCAAGCCCTACAATCGTAAGGGGAAGAGGGATGGATTTGGGCGATGAGACCTTCTAATAGGAGCTCGTCTCGGCGGGGAATCCCACACATGGATTTGATAGCTAATTCTGGGATTGGGTAGTGCAAATCTTTTATGGAGTTTATCATTGAACCTGTACATATATGACTTCTGGCATTTTACACAATCAGCAGAATAGGTACTAATCCCTAGACATGGGGACATTAGGGAAAGCCCAAGCCCCGTATGAGGGCAATGAATACATCGGAAAAATATATGATCAAGATTCTGCTGCTTGCGGAATAATATATTCTAGGGTATGATGCTTGGCTTCTGAAAATCGAATTCATGTGTCAAGGATCTACCTATGCCAGGAGGGTAACCAAACCAAAATGTCGCCCAACCAGGCCACAATAGGTATCGCTACGGTAGGTAGTACCTTGGTTGGCTAGCCTGACCCCACAGTAAACAAACATATGTACGATGCTTGGCGTTGTCCCTCAAAATAATCGTAACAACACACCTAATTGTACAAAGCATCGATACCTCACGAGAACATGATATGTACAGTACCTACCTACTAAGTATGCATCTTTCAACCAATACCCTGTCGCACCTTACAGAATAAACAGAATAAACACAAAATGTATAAACATATCTAGCTTGATATTCCCCGATCAACTCGGCTAAACGAGAGACCCCATGATCAACGGAACCTTGTGCACCCCGGGCTGCTCACGTGGCGCTATCCTCAACAACGTCATATTAAAGGGGTCCGCTCCCCGACACGAAGCTTTTACGTTCGGATTTATCTGACTTTTGACCGCGATCATTCAGTTACATATTAGGGCACAGGCTGGATCATTAATTCTACACCCTAGCAGACTTGGTACGGGCTGGAACTAACGACTGGGAGTGTATTTCGTTTACATCCACAAGCAAGAGGGGGGTGTCTCGGCTCAGCGCATCATTTGTGGTAGTCTGATAGTCTGGTCGCATTTGGTGGTGTTACATACCAAGGGGTGTATGGTGGTTGTACGGGAGAGGAGGTTTGCGCCAGAATCAGCAGTTATCGCGAGCTTCTATTCAATCAGATAAGGCTTTACGCCAACGGCGAAGAAACCCCAAAGCTTGGTCAAATTACCAGTTTGTTTGAAAGGTTGATGCCAGTGGAGAAGGAATAGTCACATATATCCATATATCTAAACGGGCTACTATATATCCCGAGCATGGGTCTTTTCACAGTATGAATATCTCTCCTGCCCCTTACTCCATGTGTACCTTACATTTTACATCACCAATCTCGACGCATATACTAACTCCTTCTCAACTAGGCTCGCGAATCCCCTCCACCCCTCCAGAGCAGAAACCCCTCTCGCGCCCCCTCTCCCTACAAGTCGGATCCCCATCTCACCCAGGACGAACTTGTCGAAATCCGCGCACTGCAGCGTACCTTCGAAGGTGCATACATCCGGACGGCCCTCTCGCAATTCAGCTTTGCCCTTCTTGTCCTCAAGATCTTCACTCATGAGTTCTACAGCGTCGGGGCACTATATGCTGCGTTTGGGGTATGTGTGTTTGCTGTGAGTGTACTTAGGCGGAGGGAAGGGAATAAGCAATTTTTTGTGGCGGTAGAGAAGGATGAGAGGGGTGGAGAGGCACAAAGGAGGGAGCGAAGGTTTAGGACAAGTGGGAATGTGGTTTGTGTTGTGACAGGGTTGAGTTTATGTGCGTATGTGTCGTTGTTGGTATTGGTATTGAGAATGGGGAAGTGAGAGTGTCTGAGAGACTGAGTATTGGGCATTCCATGCTAAAGGATGTGAAGTGACTTTCTGACCGTGGGTTACTTCTCTGAACTTTTCTGGATTCGCGTCTGCGTCATTGATTTAAAGCGCGTGTTGATATTTATATTGGGTATTGATATTTACTTGAGTACTTGAGCTCCCGTTTGCTATCTACTGCTTAAATAAGCTTTGAATCCAAAAAGAAAGAAAAAGGAAAGAAAATTCCAAACTGGCATCAGCTTTCGTATAAACCGCATCTACGCAGCCTGGATCGATGCCAGGCACTCCCTTATCTTCTCTAGCAACCTGGTGTTCTCCTTCTCCGTGCCTACGGAGATCCTCAAGCACCCATTGCATCCTGCTTCCTTCCCTCTAAATCGGACCACAACTCCCTTTGTCTCAGCCAATCCTTCATACAGCTTTAAGGCAGTGCCATTATCAGGCTTTCCGTTCGGCACATCCAAAATCTCAAGAAGGAGGAAATTGGCGTCAGTACCCCCGAGGAACCTGCCAATACCGGGTATCTTTGGTAGCTCCTCTAAGAGTCTCTGCCGCTGCGCCAATATAGCGGAAACGTGCTTCTGCATAACGGCGAGCCCTTCTGGCTTCAACGCCGTCGAAGCAAGGATAGATGTGGGAGAAGAGATACTGTAGGGAGCCTTGAGATTATTCAGAAGCTGTGCAACCTCTGGGCTTGCGAAAGCTGCCCCGAGCCGGATACCTGCCAACCCAAAGGCCTTGCTGAGAGTCTGCATAACGACAAGGTTGGGATACCCAGGAACCCATGAGGCCAGACTGCTGCCGTCTGCGGAAAAATCGACATAAGCTTCGTCTACGACAACAATACCATTCCATGTTGGGTGGTCAAGAATCGCCTTAACGTGCTCTGGGTTGACGAGGGCACCAGTAGGGTTACCGGGAGAACAAATGTATACAACCTTGATGTCCGGATCGGCAGATAAAGCTTCATTGATAGCATTGGGGCGTAGGGGGAAGCCGGCTCCGGGGGTGAGGTGAAGGGGTACTGGAACGACTGTGAGGTCATTGATGTGTGCAGAGACAGTGTACATGCCATAAGTAGGAGGGCATGTTAGAATCTTGGACTTTGCAGGAACACAGAAGCATCGTAGCAGGGCATCAATGCACTCATCAGAGCCAACACCGACGAAAAGGTTGGCAGGGGTCAGTGGTGGGAATTCTGAGTCAGAGCGGTTGCGAAGGTTGCAGAAGAGCTGCTTGAGGTCGATTTGATGGCTATATATACTGTAATCAGCTTGGAAACAAATTTCTGGAAAGGAGGGGGACTCACGGGTCTGGATATCGGTTGAGTCCGCTCAATCCCAAGTCGATCTCAACTCCATCTAGCTTTCCATCCCCGTTCAATGGCAGACTGGGCCCGTAGCTATTCTCGTTCGCATCGAGAAGGATATTGGTACCATCGTCCTTATAGTCACTTCAGCAGTTCAATGCCATTGAGTTAGCTGACAACTCTTTGCAAGCGGAAGGAATTGAAGCTCTCTCACTCTCTCGCACAACGGTAAGGAATAAGCTTCAGTATGTTCGGACGGGCACAAGTTTGAATGTTGAAAGGTCGGGATGCCATAACTAGGATATGCGATACCAATTGAACGAATTGATGCTAACGTGGCTGTGATGGAGTTAGGAGAGTCGAATAATAGGTGTTGGTGCCAGGTGATTAGGGGAGCAGCGGGACGAACTACATTTTGGTTTTGTTTATTCGCCGGGGGATTCACTGTGAATGAGTCAAGTTTTTTTTCTTATTATCACGTGAAAAACTTCGAGATCTGCAAGCTAAGCTTTTTCTTAGACGTCATTACGCGAAAGTAGCGTCTCACTCGACTACGCCCCAATCATTGATACCGCCAGCGCGCAATACCAAAGCTCGCCGCCATCTTGTTGTCGCCTGAGAAAGCTGTCACCTCTCCAGCAACGAAAACCATGGGATGGTTCTCCCGCTCCGAAGAATCCACGACGGCCAAGCCGACCTCAGCAGACACCATAGCACCGAACCGTAGCCAGCGACTACGGTGCTGGGAAGCTCGGGATGCATTTTTCAATTGCCTAGATGCAAATGGCATAGTAGACTCGATGAAGGACAAAGATCTAGCCACGGAGAAATGTAGGAAGGAAGATGTCGAATTCGGAAAAGAGTGTGTTGCTAGCTGGGTATGTAACCTCTGAGTAGCACAGTTTCTGATGGGCTATGCTGATATTTCATAGGTGGACTATTTTAAGAAGCGAAGAGTCATGGAATACAAAAAGGAGCAGATGCTAAAGGGATTGGCGAAGGAGGGTGCCGTTAAAATGGATGAGCCATTACCACCGCCAAAAGCCTGATAGAGGAAAGGCTCGGTCAGCTGGTTTGAAGGAGCGACGCATCTCATCCCCTTTTTCTATACTCAGGTGCTTGTCTGTAATATAGAGAAACGCCGCCCGAGGGATAGTCCAGACCCCCCTTGCTTAATTCAAGCTGTACTGCGTCTTTCTAGCCGACCTGTAGCTAACCCATAGAATTGATTACCGTACTACATACTAGGTATGCATATATACAGTGCCAAGGAGAAAGTTATAACGCACTCATATTTTTTTCTTTTTTTGTCTCAGGTCAACCTTCTAGTGTGAATGTTGTACAAGGCATAAGATTGCATAAACCCACCAAAATA
>Ga0307511_10003749_pt1 | contig 15539 bp, 18 predicted proteins | sample 13_EM_MG_FD_200266 | JGI IMG/M metagenome (GOLD analysis project Ga0307511, IMG submission 200266) | Populus trichocarpa ectomycorrhiza microbial communities from riparian zone in the Pacific Northwest, United States - 13_EM | ecosystem: Host-associated > Plants > Roots > Unclassified | place... | reverse complement strand
GTGACATTAGTCCTGACGAACAAACAGGACTATATGCTGATTTTATATTCATACAGGTGCTGCCATCGCTTATGGTCTTCATAGCGAGTTTAAGGACGATCCAGGTACGAACAGCGTTCGCTTTGGAGTATTCGTTCTTTTCATTGGTGTTGCGATGGCTATCACTGTGAGTTCCCGTATTATTATAACATCAATTCAATGCACTCATGTATTTGGATTAGGCTTTCCCCGTGCTTGCCCGTATCCTTACCGAACTCAAGCTCCTCCAATCAAGCGTCGGAACTATCGTCCTGTCTGCAGGTGTCGGTAATGATGTCGTTGGTTGGATTCTCTTGGCCTTGACCGTTGCGCTCGTGAATGCAGGAACCGGTCTCACAGCATTATATGTGCTACTGTGTGCCGTTGGGTGGGTGCTTGCCCTTATATACCTTGTGCGACCAGCGTTCATATGGGTCCTGCGGCGTGATGGCTCCCTGGAAAATGGACCCTCACAGTCCATGGTTGCATTAACCCTGTTTTTGGTGCTTGCATCGGCATTTTTCACTGATATTATTGGTGTGCATGCTATTTTTGGTGGTTTCCTGATTGGGTTAATATGTCCTCATGAGAGAGGTTTTGCGATTCGACTCACAGAAAAGATCGAAGACTTTGTCTCCGTGCTTTTCCTTCCCCTATATTTTGCACTCTCTGGACTGAACACTAATATTGGATTGTTGGATGATGGGATCGTGTGGGCTTATGTTGTTGGTGTTGTTGCGATTGCTTTCTTCGGCAAGCTTGCTGGAGGGACAATTGCAGCCAGAGTCAACGGCTTAGTGTGGAGAGAAAGCCTTACCATTGGGGTATTGATGTCGTGTAAGGGTTTGGTAGAACTTATCGTCTTGGTAAGTATTGTGGCTTCATAATGTGCTTTTGATCTTCGGTCACTAACACACTCAATATTCAGAATATTGGTCTACAGGCAGGCATTATCAGTCAACGTGTTTTCACCATTTTCGTTGTCATGGCCCTTATCACTACATTTGCCACAACTCCATTGACCGAGTGGCTATATCCCGTGTGGTATCAGAAGAAGCTTGCTGCCTGGAAGCGCGGTGAAATCGACTGGGACGGAAACAGGCTCATGACAGAAGAGCCCTATGATGAAGCTGATGGAGAGAAGGATATTACCCAGGCCTTCCGGATTAACAAAATTACGATGCTCCTGCGACTTGACAGTCTACCCAGTCTTTTCACCTTCATCAACCTTCTTGGTGGGGGGCATGAAGCTCCCGCACCAAAGGTCCATAAGGCGAAGGCCTTGCAAGTAGAAAACATTGTAGGGCTAGAGGAGAAATCCGAAACACTACAAGCTTCGGTATCCTCCGACACACCAAAGAAACGCCCTTTGGAGGTAGACGGTCTCAGAATCATTGAATTAACACAGCGTACATCTACTGTCATGAAGGTGTCCGAGGTTAGTGAATTCACAGACAGGGATCCTGTCCTGAATGTGTTCCGCACATTTGGGCACTTGAATCATTTGGCTGTCTCTACTGGTATTTCCGTTGCACCTGAAGACTCGTTTGCGGAAGTCTTGACCACCAGGGCTGCTGATCGCTCCTCGGAGCTGCTCTTGGTCCCTTGGAGTGAGACTGGTGCGGTCAGTGATCCACAGGATCATCAAACCGCAAGCCCCGAGAACCGATTTACTTCCTCCGTTCACAATCAGTTCATTGCGAAAGTCCTTGAGTCAACTTCATGTAGTACTGCGATTCTAGTGGATAGGGGTTTTGGTGGTCTGGAGAGAACGCTTGCTAGAAGTACCAGCATGCGCAGTATTCGTTCTAGAAAGAATATGGACTTAACTGTTGCTCCAGTTACTGATCCGTCACATCATATTTTCTTCCCATACTTTGGCGGGAACGATGATCGACTTGCTCTTCGGTTTGTGCTACAATTATGTGGAAGTGTCAACGTCACAGCGACAATCGTCCATATTGTATTCAGGAAAGACGCGAACGCCAACGTCCCAGAACTTACCGTGCCAGTACCTGCAGCGTTAAGTTCTACTGCCGGTCCTGCCACTCGAAGAGATCTTCCTCGAGGCCTCTCCCACTCCGACGTCCCCACCGTCGCCAAAGACGACGGCCAGAACGTCCCGCCTGAGGCCGCTTCCACGGAAGAAACATTCTTCAAGTCAATCATAAACTCTATCCCATCCTCCATCGCCGACCGGATCCACCACCAGAGAATCGAAACAAACCAAGTCCTACAATACACCCTTGTCAAAGCCCGCGAGGAGCTGGATGGATTAAAGAAGAATGCTGGTGACTTGATTGTGCTAGGCCGCGGTGGAAAGGAACATAGACCATATATCAGGCAGGAGCTAGTGAGTATTCTGAATGCACTGGATCAGCCTTCCGGAGTAGGGTCGGGGATGAGGGAGTGTCTTGGGGATGTGGCCGAGGCGGCGATCGTGGCGAGTATCAGGGCGAGTGTACTTGTGGTGCAGGCAGGGGCGAATGTGGGAGATAAGAGTGTCCCGCAGGAGTAGGGAGGCCGCAGTAATTGGTATAATAGGTTTTTGGAGTGTGCACAATATGATTGGGGTTTTAGCTGATAGATATAGCTAACTTCTTCATATGCGTATTATGTAGTCTGGTTGGCACAAGCCCCTCGGAAGAGGTATTATGGGCATTGTGTTTTTCCGACTATGTTTGCTTGTTTGGGTCTATATTCCAGGGTTTCTCTTGAGTCAAAGATTTATGAATAAATGTTGATACTTTTGCCATCAAAAAGTGGCGGTTCATCAATAATTACAACCCGCTAATAGAAATCCGGGAACGAGGTCAGTAGTCAGTAATGCCTATTAGCGCCAAGACTCTTTTTGTAGATGCCAAGATCAGGCTAGAGTGGCGGGAACGAGAACACCTATTAGCTGAATCCCAATGATACATATCGTGCAGACTCCAAAAGCCTATTATATCAATTAATGAGGGGGTTGTACGGAGTAGTCTGGTTGGCACAAGCTCTCGTAGAGATGTACGGAGTACTAGGTTGGGGAGTAGATATTCACGTGCAATAAACATCTTAGCTTATGCTCGATATATACTATAGTAAGTTAATTATTTTCAATAATTGCTCCGTTGGTCTAGTGGTATGATTCTCGCTTAGGGTCACCCTGAGTATGTTTGCGAGAGGTCCCGTGTTCGAACCACGGATGGAGCCCTTTATGTAATCTTTTTTTTAATCCCCTAGCTATTAGAGTGCAATTGATACACGTATGGAGACCCTCGATGATTTCTTCATTACAATATTATAGGCTTTGAGTTTTTTCCGACTATGGTTGCTTGGGTCGACGTCTAGAGCTAGTCTGGTTGGCACAAGGTCTAGAGCTATACTCTGGGGGCTCTCTTGGGTAGGAATTGTTATCGCTCGTATGGTCTTGTGTTAACTTTACGAGATACTTCACAGTTACTACTGAGATTAACGTGTACAACTGCAATATTTGACTTGGATCGCTGATACATAAGTATGAGCTTTCTCGGAATCCGCGCTGAGTTAAATACGCTTTGGGGACAATAGTCTGCCTCCGAAATTTGCTCCCGTACCTAGGATCTCGGAGCAGGTGATATGCTCTGGTTTCTGCTCTGTAAGTCTGCCCTGGTCTGTCCTGATACATATTAGCTAAGCAGTATTCCACTACCCTAATTTCAATTAGACATCAGGCAGATCAGGGCTTAAAGCCGCCGGAACAGAGATATCATATAAGAGGCCCAAAAATTTAGCCTCTAAGAGGCCTGCTCTGGGCATTGTGGGACTGGGCAGAGCAGAGATAAGGCATGGGCTAGATAAACTGGAGCAGAACGGCTAGAGAGCGGAGCAAAATAGCTGGCTTAATTTTGGAGTTTCTCTTGTCCCCAAAGCGTATTTATTTCAGCGCAGGTAGATGGCACGAGAACAGTTCCATAATGCCCCCGTGGGTAAACACTTTTCTCTTCGAGATTAGACGATATCGGCGTTCACATACCGTGTGAAATAAAAGAATCCTAAGATATGTGGAATGAAAAACATATGGGCTGCCCAATGTCCCCGATTCTGTCCCCGATTCCCATAATCTTACTAAAGACAACATAGGAGACCCTCCTTCATGCCCTACCGATCTCTCTATTTTCTGAATTCACACTGCCCGGACCCCATCTTCCTTTATAGACCCTTACCTGTACTTCATGCTATATCTAGCCCTCCCGTAATACGAAGCCCCAGAAGACCCTTGGCTAGATCCCCTGCATTCCCCAGAGTCATGCCGTCACACCTCAAAGCCTCAAGCCACCCCACGTACTGTTCGTAGAGCCCATCAAGTCCCTTTGGTGGCAACCCCCTAGGGAGAGCTCACCCAGCTAACCCTCGCACTCCAGACACATGCCCCTCGTTCCAGTGGTCTTCCAGCCCAAAATAACTCTTCCAGAGCTCCCCCATTGCGTCCCCACCGCCTGGTAGTCCCTGATTACATGTTATTGCAATCATACTGTCCCGGAGGTTTCTCAACATAGTATGACATTGAGGACAGCATCCCACAGATGATGTCTGAGGGACAGGCATCTGAAAATTGTGAGGAATCGTTGTGATCTGAGGTATAGATGGGAAGTCAGAGGAGGATGCTATTTCAGCTTGTGATGTGTTTTGGGAACCAGAGAAGGGATCAAGAAGTGTTGCTGAAGTTTGTGGCTTGGAGCTTTGGGTGATATTTGCCATTGGCAGAATGTTGGGCCGGTGGAGGGAGCCTTCAATGTCTGGAATATTACTGTGGGAGTCGATGTCATTCGTGGGATAAATTGGCTGCCCAGTAGGGTATGTTTGTTGTACCAACTGCGAAGGATGTTGGGAGTATTCATCATCGATTCGCGATTGTTTGTGCCGGGGCATCAGTACCCTCTCCGTAACTTTCGGGGCCAGTTGTCGTCCTACCCCGTGGGACGTAGTGGCCATGCCGGGGAGGCTGCTTGGTCCTGGTGTGGAGTTGTCGTGGCTACTACAGGGAGCTTTTCTTTTACCCTTTGTGGGAGCCAATGTAGAACATCCGGTGGTGCTGGGACGGGTGTCTTTTGATCTACTGCTCATTTCCTCGGGGGTTGGCTGGTAGTCCTACAGGTAATGGATGCGATAGATATATACAGATCAATATGGCGAGGCTCGGTATAGGTATTGTAATATATCACCAAGCTTAAACGAAGTTATTATGGCGTTGCTTGTTTGGTAGTATGGTTTTTCCTTGGGTACCCCTGGGTTGCTGCTGTGGTTCGGGTTTCTGAAGTAACCCCGCGTGGTCGAATTAATGTGTTATTCTCACTTCAACTTTCATAATCTTGTTGGTTACTATTGCGACTGCTAATTTCGGATTAGCTCTCGAGTCGGAGGCTTGCGAGGCTAGCCTTTTAGGGCAATGCATGTGATGATCAGGGTACAGTTTCGCTGAAGAGAGTGCTAGCGATGGCCAGGGTACAGTTTCGCTGAAAAGAGTGCTAGCGATGGCCAGATTCCTCTGGAGCCTCCCGCCGCTGTATGGGCATCAAGCCTAAAAAGCAAACACTTTATTCAACCGAAACGAAACACAGGGCAGCCCGCCCCCCCCCACCCCAGCCGAAAAAAGAGGACTGAACACGCCAGATTGATTGTTGATAAACCACCAAAGGAAAAAGGAATAGTTGGGAATCAAACAAAATCTGCACGGGGCAGCCAAGGCGGAAGAATATTCTTCCTCAGAAACAGTTTTTCCTTCAGCACCTCCCAAAGGACCCCAGCTGTGGAAAAGCCTCCATTTACCTCACCTCAAAGTACTATTAATTAATCCCAACACACCGTCAGTGCCCGATATGGTGGGGAAATCACAGGACGAGGATATGATATGAGGCTGGCAAGAACTGGGAAAATTGACTACTCTGCAAAGAGCCCTGCTTTTAAGCAAACGTGCTGAAATGGCGTACCCAGATAACCTCGTCTTCATACACTGTCAGCTATAAGCAATTACTAAACAAATGAAGAAATCTTAAACATCCTCCTCCGGCTTAAAGCTTCCCATAACATTATCGTGACTAAAAAACACAATGGAACTTTTCTCGCCTTCATATGGCATAATGTAATGTTCCAACAATGCTTAGCGTAAAATGACAACATCTCTAGGTTTAAACTCAAACCTTTGTCTCAACGCTGGAATAACAAGATCCCCACCTTTAAATTTACCCTAGCAACACATAACTACCCGCGCATCCTTATAATCGGATTTACCCTTATGCGGTTCTGCTAAAAGATTTCTGGCAAGGGCTATACCCTGAAAACAAGCCCTTCGTTATGTAGCCCAACCCGCAAGAGGCGACACTGTACACCTTAATATATAATATTAAGGATAGGGGGAGACATACCTATATTGCTTCAAGTAGTGCAGGTGCATTTGTGGATCCGCAGCTTGAAAAAGAAGTGAAGTTGCTTGAATGAAAGGAGCTATCTGACGATAAAAGATATATGCGCCATTATGACTACTACTAGATATTAGATCACGAGAGAGTATAGGATCTATAACTCTCTTTTGACCTGTAGCTGCCCATCTTGCAAAGTGGTAAACTCCACATCTCCCTGCACCATACTTTTGCAAAGCTTCTTCAAAGTGTCGATCGAAAACCTTTGGCCTCGGTGGTGGAAAGGCGGTGGCTAGACCCAAAATACCACTTTCCACAGCAGCCATCATGTTCATACCTTGTACTTTGCCAAACGGAATTTCCAATGCCTGGCGCCAGTATACCATAACAAGTCGACTATCCACCATAGTCTTTTTGCTTGCCGTAATAGATGTAGCGTGCTCGACAGGAGCAAAATGGGCATTAAATTGAATGTCATCCTTGTCAGACAGAAGTGTCTCCAAATCAATGTTTTTATGAAAGACCCTAGCAGTCTTTCCAGAAATCTGGCCGTCTTTGTTATACTCCATTAGAGTTAGATTAAGCGTTTTAATAACCCGAAACTATCCATCTTGATCGAAGAGTGATGTGTAAAGTTATATTTGCTGGTAGCAGAGGTAAATCGGCGCTGGCAGGAGACTTAGACTGGATGTTGACAGAGGTAGAGTGTCTTTATATGTACGCGCCTTGGTACGATGAAAGATATCTTACTTCCGACGAATTGCTATTTGCAGAGAATATTGCTGGGTGCAGCGATTGGGCTTGTTAACATCTGCTGAACCTGTTATTTGTTAATGTCTCAGCGGGTGGGTGTGTGCGTGCATGCTTTCTATGTGCGTGCTCGTCTATTTAGGCCCCCTCGCTGTCCTGTCCAAAAGTTCTGTACAGATAACTCAACACACTCGATCAATCATGCATCCGTATACTCAACTCTGCGCAAGTACATGCATATCCACAAGCCTTGGCCTGTTAATTTCGACATCAGTGCGCGGTTCCCAAGCGGAATATCCTTCCCGTCTTGAGCACGAAACCATCCTAGAATAAACGAATATTTGAAAGTTTAGAGGAAAGCTATCATAAGAACTGTAAGCATAAGGTCTAGATAGTACACGCTAAATAACTCCTTTTTATCAACTTCGGCATTACCCTCAACCCCAACCAGGCTACCCTCAACCCAAAGTCCACCTCCAAGCTCCTCTTCCCCCACTATAAACCACCCACTCTACTTCTTCTGCTGCTCCCACTGAACCCCCACCCACTCCTCGATATACCCAACACCAATTCCATTCACATCCACCTGCCTCGGTACACATGTACAACTCGCTACAATAATCGTCCCCCACTCCATTCCATCGAGCCCTACATCCTCCGCCTCCAACATGGCAATCGCATGCGGCATCAACTGGAACTCAAAGAATTTCTGTTTCCCGCAGCCTACACAGCGGGGAACATTTTTCAGCGCCTCTCTCGCAGAATTCAACGGGGACAGTAACTTCCCAATCGCATCTGTTTTTGAGTACAGGAGTGGCACGCCTTTATGCTCGTAGCGGAGGACTTGGTCGGGATTTTCCGACGTGCGGTCGGCAAATTTCTGGAAGGTCGTGTCGAGGGTGGATTTTTCATAGCCACCCCAGTCATCGCTTGAGCCACCACCGCCGGAGGAAGAGGACTCGAGGAGGGAGGTAGAGTCGGTGTGTACATTTTGGGAGGTGCGTTGGAGGAGGGACTCGGGCGTGGCAGAGAGTTCTTCGTAGTTGGCATCAAGGTAGTAATGGGGGAAGGGCGGGGTAGGGAGGGGATTAGGCCAGGGTTCAGGGGGGCCGTAGAAGAGGGATTCAGGGTCTTTAGGAACGGGAGGGTCCGAGTTGAGTTTAAGGGCCGCGGCGAATGTTGTGGGGAGGGTGGATGGGGTTGTAGTTGTTGATGTTGATAAGGTAGTGAGTTTCGATGATAATGGTGTTGCCGCTGTCGGGTTTGTAGAAAATGGATTCCCAAATGGATTCACCCCCGCCGCCGCTGCACCTCCACCCATCGAAAATGGATTGGCACTCTTTGCCCCTGTATTCCCTAGCCCCGACCCAAACAACATATCCCCGGGTAAAGGCCTACTTACCTCCTCTTCCTTCCTCTTCCTCGCTGCTTCCTCCTCCTCCAACCCTTTCTTCTTCAGCTCCTCCTCCTTTGCTAAAGCCGCTTTACGTATCCCAACACCCCGAATAGCTCTAACCCCGCCCTGCTTCCGTCGGCACTGTTTCTGCACGCAGGCGAAGACGTAGAAGACTCGCTGGTGGGGAGACTCAGGGACTTCGCCGTCGAGCTGGAGGAGGAGGGTCATGAGGGAGTTGCAGGAAAGGCATTTTGCTAGGCGGGTGTCGAGGGGGGAGGTGGGCTTTACCCAAGTCTAAGATAACCACCGGGCAAAGTTAGTATCTAGGTTAGGAAGGGGGGGAAGTGGGAGGTAGGAGGAAGGGGGAAAGTACAGGTTCACCGCCGAGATGGCTGATCTTGTCGTTAGTTTGTTCGGTCACGGCAAAGCCGAGTGTGACATTGGTGGTTTGGAAGTCGCCGTAGTCTTCATCTTCGGAGTCGGAATAGTTTCCTGACATGATCCGGTCGCAGCGTCTGAAGCCAAAGCTGCTTATCTGTCAGAGAAGTGGGTGTCGCGGGTTATTGTAAGTTATTGGGGTAGTTTTGGCGAACGATGCCGAGTTGATATTGCAGCTTGTGCTAAACTTTTTTTTGGCGGGTGAAACTTTAGTGGGGTGATCTGCATATGCATCCTGCTTACATTGCATTCAAGAGATGTCTCAGGGTAACTCCACAGCGAATTTCACTTCAGCAAGGGCATGTATATCGTCTATTGAGACTCGGTATACCTGAGCCTATGTAGCACTTGCAAATACTTTTTTCTAACAAATGTAGCATTTCCTTTAAGGTAGGATGACGGGGGTAGCCCTGGGAGAGTAACAATAGCACCATGCCAGAAGTATGCGAAGTATAGTGGAGGGGGGGGGGGGCAAGAAGAACAGGAGTCCCCGTGGTGTGGAGTAAATAGGGTGGATAGGGTAGCAATTACTAGCGGAGGTGTAATTTTCAGCTGGAATGGGTTTTTGAGGGTTGAAGGAAAATTAAGATAAGTGAGCCTCTAGTAGCTATTCTGGGACTTTAATTATCTCAAAGTACTTACTGATTCTCAGAAAGAATCAAGAGCCCTAAGTTAAAGGAAGTGTTTACTTGGTCTATAGCAGACCATTGAGCAATTTGGTTCTTGCACAACTAGACTAATTTGCACATGCTTTTGACTTTGTTTGAGGGCACAAGGTTGTTCTGCACAAACCACTAGGGCCATGGAGCAACGCATTAATAACTCGGTGTGAGCAACTTCGGTACTTCCTGTTGTAATTTCAAAGTTTTGTCTTTAATCGTCCCTTACATACCCTCCAATTACAGGGAATTACCCTCAATTGGCCATCTTTGATGTCACCCAGGACAAAAACCGAATACTGGAATAGTCAGGTCACAAGCTTGAGATCCAAGTTAGGGACAAGAGGCCATGGTGTTGAGTAGGATACGCACACCAAAGCGACTAACGACTGGTTGGGACTGAAGAGGGTACAAGAGGGTTCTGGGGTACCATGATAGCGCTCAACTAACGGCCACAGTGACTCGTTTACTCGGAAGGGATGAAATGGTCATGAGATTATTTGTCATAATATTGGCAAAGAAAGGCAACTTGATCATTTCTGGGTTTGTGACTTATTGTTAAATTCAAAGTGGATACATGACGGCTACTCTATATACCCGAGATAATGTGATAAGGCATAGAAATATATACACTTACAGTTGTAGCTGTACCCATATAACCTCTGGGGTAACAACCTTTCTATACAACCTCTCCATTTGCGTAGAACCTATAGCCCCAGCCCTATGCAATAAAGGAGAACTAAACATTCTTAGGGCTGCGGACAGCCAGAGATATTTTTAGTATCTTGTATTATAACTAGTCTCGTGTCTATCCTTAGGTGTCTCTATACCAGTAGAACCGGAAGGCAGATCGATACTTGGAGACTCATCTTACACTGAACTACAGAAGTCGAGGTACCAACCTGAGCACCTCGTAATGCCGGAGTTACAACTACCTAGAGGTGCTACGTATAAGATCATGACCCAGTCCAGGCACCTATAGAGCACCTCTTTGCTGGAGAGTCTACAGCGTAGGCTATAACACCTTGCGGGTATCGGATTATCCCTTGGCCCGGTGAGACACCCACCCATCGTGCATAAATACCATTGTTCTCAAGGGATAGCAGAGCAGACAGCTGCTACAAGAATGAGATACGAATTGGTTGAGCATTAGGTAGGGTTTCTATGGAGTAAACCACCACTCAGCCCAGTACTTGAAGTACACAGTCTCCAGACCGTTCGATCTCTGCCCTACCCCAAGTAAACTCCGCTCTGCTCCTATAGTTCTTGTCTCCATCCACTACCTCTTCCCATAAATAGGGTAAGTAAAGTAGGAAATGTACCGCAACTTCGTTATCCAGACCGCCACAGGAATCAGCCGATGCCAGATATGAGGTAAAATCGCGAACCTCCTGACAGCAAGCCATCAGAAGGGTGTTCGTCTACCCGCTCATTTCCCCTCATAACATTCTACGGTGTGACAGAAGTTAGAGTGAATATGGCGGGGTATTTGATTGTAATAGTTTGAAGAGAAAAAAGAAGAGAGGAATGGGCCAGTGGGGCAGGGGGGTTATATACTTTCCGGGTTGCCGGCGGGCTTGGCAGGGGAGTTCAGGGTTTCCGTATCCAGAAGCGTGATAGCAACAGTTGGGCAATTTTTGTGATGCATAATTGAGTAAGTACTTCCTATATTCCTTTCTTACTCTGTCTATGTAGATATTTCGGAGTTTCTCGCTTCTCGTATTTATGATTTGCATGAAATCTCATATATTCTTTGTTTTACGTCAACCTTGGTAATTTTGATCGACATGCACGTGATCACTCTTTCGAAATAACCCTTGTTGGATTCATCCCACTTAACCTTGACAGTAAACAGCCCCACCATCTCTACCTGCAAAAGATTCCACAGAACTTAACCCTTTGAAAAACTTTAGAAGCATCTACATTTCTAAAGTTTTAATAGAGTACCAAAATGAGCGGAAAGCGAGGCGGAAAGTTCTCAAAGCCAACAAGAGGGGGTAAGTCTGCCAGTGTTATCCTCCTTTATCTTGATCTTGAAACCGTGAGATAGTTACTGATGGTGGCTTGGAAATGAACAGGTGGGAAGAAGTTCACTAGGAACTTAAAGCCTCTAGATGAGCCAGAAGATAGGCCCGGGATGTGGAATGTATGGATATTCCAGCCCTCACCCGCCAATTCACTGTGTACTGAGCTTAATGTCTCCTGCAGGATGAAACCACCCAAAAGGAGTCCGACTCAGACGACGAGGAGGATGAAGGCACCGCATCCATGACTCGAGAGGAACGCCGTGCGGCTGAAAAGGCTCGCAAAGAAGCAGCCATAGCCCGAAAGAAGGCCGCTGCTGCTGCATCTGACGACGAAGAAGAAGAAGAGGAGGAGGAGGACTCTGCACCAATCGGCAATCCAAATCTCGCCCCAGCAAATCCTAATGCTCCTGGAAATGCTAGCAGTGGAGGTATTAGCAGGAGAGAAAGGGAGGCAAAAGAGGCTGCGGCAGCGAAGGAGAGATGGCAGAAGATGCATCTAGCGGGGAAGACGGATGAGGCGAAGGCGGATTTGGCCAGGTTGGCTTTAATAAAGAAGGAGAGGGAGGAGAAGGCGAAACAGAGGCAAGCAGGTGGGTTTTACATCAATGACACCGTTTTACCAGCAATATTTGCTAACCATCAGTGTAGAGTCTGAGGAGAGGAAAGCAGCGGCGGCGGTGAAGTTGGAGGCATCTGGAAGAAAGAGATAAAGCAGTTGGATTTTTCTGTGGTTGTGAGCAATTGGCCATTGTTCAGCAAGTACATCCTATTGATACCAACTGGTTACATGTATCACTTGATAGGTGGCAGCGCTGTTACAATCTAAATGACTTTATTTATAGTGAATTGATCTATTTTCTAAGACCTTATCAGTCACATTTCTTATCGCGGCTAGCTTTTTGCCAAGACTGTCAAGCTTGTGACTTCAAAAAAATATTAGTGTGGAAACTCTCAATGCTCAAATCAACCCAAACGCAAGGACAACAAGCAGCTTTCACAAAATGCCTAAGGAAAAGAAGAAACGCGGGCGAAGAGCTGACGAGGCCCGGCGAAAGCAGGAGGGGGAAGTCAACCATGTCGATATCGACATGCCAATGGAGTTCTACGATGCTCCTGGTCAAGGTTCGAGTTACAGATAACGCAGCGAGAAGACAGAGGTTGCTAATTACATACGTTTTCAGATACAGGAGATGTAGGGTATACCGAGGGTACGGAGGTGGTACAAGGAATGCCATTTTTCGGGCTGTTGGATGAGCAGGAGCAGGAATATTTCCGAGTCCAGGATGAGCTTCTCAAAACCAATGCCTTCGAAACTGACGACGATCGCACAGCTTTTGTTAACAACTTCTTCCGGGAGGCTGGTGGGAAAGAGCTTAAGCTCGCCAATAGCCAGGGATGTTCACGACTTCTGGAGAAAATGATGAGCCTGGCGACGCCAAAACAGCTGAAGGGTCTGTTCCAGAAATGCAACGGCAACTTCATGCATTTGGTGCAACATCGATTTGCCAGCCATTTCTGCGAGAGTTTGTTTATACATTCTGCAGGTGTTGTTGCGCAGGAGGGGGACGACACTGTATTGGGAACGGGTGATGTTATGGATGTGGACGGGGATGAGGTTTTTGCCAGTATGGAGAGCTTGTTTCTATATACATTGAATGTGAGAGATTATGCCCCAGCTGGACGATATTGAATGATCGGCTGAGTAATGTATATTTTGTTGTTTCAGGAATTAGAGCCCTCCCTTCATGCACTTCTCACCCACCCATTCGCATCACATACTATCCGTGTCCTCCTCCTGGTACTATCTGGTCATGGCACGAACAAAACAGCATCTACGAGCCTCATACAGAGCCGGAGTAAGGAGAATAAGCTTGAAACTGACAAGCTGGTGGAAGAGAGGAGGGTCCCAGATTCATTCAAGGAAGCCACTGGCAGGATACTCAAAACCATCAGTGAGAAAATTGGAGTGCGGGAGTTGAGGATTCTTGCCACACATCCTGTGGGAAGCCCTACTTTGCAGTTCCTTCTGCAGTTGGAGCTTTCGAGTGCCGAAGCCACTGGGAAGAAGAGCAGGAAACACCAAAAAGATACTCTGAGCCAAACTACATTACTATCCAAGCTACTGGATGGAGAGGAAAGTGAGGGGGATACCAGTGCATCTGCCTTCCTGCAGAATCTGTTTTACGACTCTGTTGGCTCTCACGTGCTTGAGGCTGTGATACAGTTCTCTAACCAGACGAAATTTGAGGTGTTATACAGTAGTTATTTCAAGGACAGGCTACCCTCTATGTCAAGAAATGAGACAGCAAGTTTTGTAGCGGTGAAGGTCGTGGACAGGCTGGATGAGAAGCAGCTCGAAGCATTAGTTGACGGGCTGGTACCGCTAGTGCCTAATCTATTAGGTACGTAGGCAATTCCTGCATGACGCATGTGGTGGGAAACCGGCTGGAAATACAAGGGAATACCCACTAACATGTGAACTACAGAGAGGTCCTTAACCAACGTTTTGAAAGCGACATTTGACGGAAGTGTCAAGCATGATGTGGATGCAAGCAAGCTCGTTAAGGTATGTTACCCACGGATGTTCTTTATTGAACTTTTAATATATGTGTGAATTTTTGCTTTTTTCGATATCCAAAATTGCTGACATACTTTTTACACAGGCCATTGCAGATACATACAATACGGATGGAATTTCCACCGTCATCTTTAAAATGCTTAAGATATCGGAAAAGGAGCTGCAACAACACGCTTCTGCGTCCGAAGATGCCACCAATAACGTCACTGGCAGTAAGGGGAAGAAAAACCCTGCACAAATGCACGGGTCGTTGCTGGTACAGTCAATATTACAATTGCCAGGGGACTGCAGCAGCTTTGCCAATGCCAGGTCAGTACTTCTGTGGAGATTCTTTGCGTGGGGTTCCCGTTGATAATGTGGGGGTAATGAGGTGATATGGGAATTGTGTGGGGGATGGTGTTATCTGAGACACAGAACCAAATCTACTTACCTCCCCGCGATATATTGGCCTACCCGTCCCATGCCATTGCAAATCCACCTGCCTACCCGTTTCATTCTAGGGAAGTTTGAGCTTATTCTAACTTCACGTGCAGCTTACTTGCCCAGACCCCGGACACGGTTCTCAACCTCTCCACCCACCCCACAGCATCCCACGTAATCCAAGCATCCCTTACTTCGCCGCACGCCACAGTTCTCCATAAGAGGAAGCTCCTCAACCTTCTATCTGGGAACTTTGCTCAGCTGGCGATGAGCCCCAGTGGGTCACACCTCGTGGACGCATGCTGGACGGTAACACAAGGAATGAACAATTACCGTACCGGGATTGCGGAGGAGCTAATCCGGGGCGAAGCTGACGTCAGGGCATCTTTGTTCGGGAGGATTGTATGGAGGAATTGGGCGATGGACAAGTACAAGACGCGCAGGGGGGACTGGTTCAGACTGGGCAAAGGTGACGAGGACGCAGTGTCGGAACACCAAGGCTCTGCTGGCACTGCGGGAGCGGCGAATAGTAGTGGGGGAGGAGGGTCACCAAAGTCAGCTATTCAGGTACGTATACGTCTTTGTTTATGTTTGCAATTGGCAATAACCGCGCAACTCCCCTTCTTTTTTTCCCCGCTCAAATACCCCCCTCCGCAATCCACTTATGCACAAATACGTCGTTGTACTCCTTCCTTTTGCTTGTTTCTAGGCTTCCAGAACCCCGATCTCATCCCAATTTACCGATCCCGCAGCCGGTCCCCACATACCACACTGAGATCCCAAGCCATTTGCGTATATGTACCTACATGTTCATGCTAGGCATCCATCAGTTGAGAACCTGTGACTAACACGTGACTTTGATGCATGAAGCTCGCA
>Ga0307511_10003748_pt1 | contig 15542 bp, 15 predicted proteins | sample 13_EM_MG_FD_200266 | JGI IMG/M metagenome (GOLD analysis project Ga0307511, IMG submission 200266) | Populus trichocarpa ectomycorrhiza microbial communities from riparian zone in the Pacific Northwest, United States - 13_EM | ecosystem: Host-associated > Plants > Roots > Unclassified | place... | reverse complement strand
ACTGGGTTTTAAAAAAAAAAAAAAAAGGCAAGTGAGCCTTAGATTATCTCCTCAACCATCTCTATCGCAGCACTCTCAACCCCCTCAACGCTCTTACCACCAGCCCTCTACGCCGCGGCATCCTCCTCCACTCCGTGGCACCCTCCTCTACTCCGTCGCATCCTCCTCCACTCGGCGGCACCCTCCACCAACCCTTCTCCGTGGCACCCTTAACCGGCCGTGGTACTTCTTTCTTGTCGGTCAACATCTCTACTGAGTGCCTTAGCGTTATTGAAGTGTATACCAAATAAACTAGTATGGAGAATTTGTAGATTAGCAGAACTTGTGCACCGCATAGATGCCTATACACCAGTAAAAGTCCAGCATAGCACAATACAAAATACGGTGCTTCCCAATCTATAACTCAGTGCTGCTATTAATATTTATCGAACATTCTATCTGGATGTGCATGGGCAGAGCACCTAAGCGATTTACCCTTTGAAAGCAGAATGACCTTAGCCAGTTTTCATCAGGTTTTCGATATGGTTTCCTACTAAGACCCTCTTACAGGCGTACATTTACTTAAGATGTCGGGCGCTAAATCTCGAACCTCTTAGCTAGAGATATTCCAAGAAACACAATACCTACCCCCTCTGAAATATACCCAGGGGCTGTAGTACTTTCACACAAATATATTCTAGATATACTCGGTTCAAATACCAACTGAAAGCAATAATTCTGGCCGCTTAGAGCCCTCCTAAACAACTTATAATATGAATATATTTCCCATCAGAACCTCCAGTATTCAGCCACATATTTTCTTACAATATTTCTCGTAACAAGGCTCATGGCGTCATGCCGAGTTGGCCTGAGAAATTACTATGCACGTACAATATATGCCCAAGTTTTGAGCCTATTCGGTCCAAAAGTAGTTGAGTTGTGCTTGAATAAGGTGAAAACCCTATCTGAGCGGAAACCTCGGAAACCATTTCGCCCTTAGATAGCACGTATAACTGTACTAGTCGGAAATGCCCGTTTTATTCGACACTCCTCTTGGCAAACTCACTCCGACTGCATGATATGTACCACGTAGATACTAGAGTATCAATATAGTTCGAACAACTAGCGACTCAATCAACCTAAGACAGCCGGAAAGGAAAACAAACACGCTGAGCGGGAGTCAGACGCTGAAGCTCGTTTGAGGAAGTCAACCCTGAATGGAGCAGACGTTTAGCGATGTGTAGGAATTACTCTCGCCAGGGCCTCGCGAGATATTGCGGAAGGTCACGGGAGGGATCAGCAAGATCGGAGGGGGCAATTGGTGACAAAAGGACAAATCGCTGGGATTACTATTGGGGAAAGTACACAGGATATATGTATAAGGGGCGATTTTCGCATGTATTTCATAGTTCTGTTCATAGAGCACAAGCACGGTTGACAATGCAGCCCACATATAACTGCTTAGATACTGGGGAAAATGACCACCGGGCTGGTGGCCTGCCTGCTCTCTTTCCCCAAGAGCCAACGTGCTCCTACAATTACCCCCTCGACTTTCTCACATCCTGATGGTCTCGCTCGTGGGCCTCTGGCAGGAAATTCCGTACACAACAAATACCTTTGTGACGTTCCGTTCTTCAGTCTTTGCCGCGTATTTGGCGGCTGGCGGGGTGCGCGCTACTGATCATTCCTCCTGAGGCGTGGTGGCCGGTGTTTTGGCGGAATGGCTCAGGACAGATAGAAAGTTTCTCCGGGCTGGGACAGGAAATAGTCTGCTTCCCAGGGGAGGGCTGAAAAGGGGTGTGACGGCGGAGGTTGAGACATATTTATCTGGAGGTGGCACGGTAGGAGCGTGGCGGCGGAAGAGGGGTTATTTCGGTTATTTCATAGGTTCGAGAAAAAGGACATTCATGTAGCACGTTGGTCCGTGGGTGTACCAAACCTTTTAAGGGGAGGGAATGGGGCCGCCTCATAGCCTTAGGCTGACTGGGCGTATAGACTTCACAAAAAAAAGAAGAAAAGGTAACAACTACAACTCCGGGTAGTTTCACCCCACTAGCCTGCTCTGGTAGATATAGTGGAAGAGTTTATTTGGAAAAGTTAAGCAGCGATCGGATATATGTAAATACCTAATCTTCCATCCCGTTTAGCATTCATGATTATTGGGCCATCATTCGATATATACACCAATTAACTTATATGATATTGGAGGGCGACAATATACAGCTAGGTGGCGAAAGGTTTCATCTCCCTACGGAATTAAGAGACCCAAACGCTACATATTTTGGGATTTTGTATGGGAAAAGCATAATACATTTATTGCATGCTTATTATCCAGGGTATGAAACTTTTTGCCACTTTGCTGTACGAACTGATGGTTCTATACCCCGTGTGCCGAGGGCAGTGCAAGATCTTGTCATCTTATAGAAGGAGGTAGGTATTTTTCCGGTATGTTCAAGAATGAATGCGAATAGGCCCAGTTCCTTGATCGACCGGTCTCGTGAGGAATAGTTGTTTCGACCCCAGGTTACCAATAAGCACATATGAGCACAGCAATTTAGGCTCTCGAAGTTAGAAAGCCCTTAGCCTACAGCTGACCAACCAAAGACTAAGTGAAATATCAACAGATAATGGCCTTTTATATAGTAGCACTTGTTAGCATAGATTTAACCTAGCATTTCCCGTGAACAAATAGTCTTGGATTATGATATCTTTGATGTATTACTGATACTCATGTATTCTTACTCCATGCCGGTAAGGATAAAACGTATGGGGCTATCAATGAACAATATTCTAGAATCTCAGGAAGTGAGGTATTAGTCATTAATTTGACAACATTTTTGCAGAACAACTGGATCAATCTCCTCTTACTGGAGAGCAGGCCGAATGCTTTGCACGCTTGAGCATATGTTTGACTCTCAAACCGCACCTACAGAAGATATGCCGCTAGAAGACACTGCAGACAATATCTCTAGCGTACCTATTGAGAAACCCATTACTGAACAGTTTGTTCCACCTACCCCTAATAAGTTCCGGCAAAAAGTATTAAAGGGAAAGCTAAAGTGCGTGCTGTAACTGGCGCAGAGTTAGCTAAAAGGAAGGCAGCTAGCAAAAAATAGTTAGGGGGGTTGAGGTCAGCCATCAGGAGACACAGGGCGTCATTGCTGTAATTCCTTCTACCGCTCCAATGTAAATTACTACCTACTCCTGCGGAGAAGGCGATGGATCCATAGGCTTCCTCCCAGCCTGGGTTTCTTCAAAAGCTGACTCAGGAAGAACGAGCAAGAGGTACCCCTTGAAAGACCTTCCGTTAGAGAGTGTAAATCTAGAGGTAACCCACAACTTGAGACCCTAGCTATGTGTGCAGCAGGTAATAGTATCTACTAACTGTAGGACTTATCGTAAACATCTTACAGCACGTCTTTGGCAAAACCTGAGTGAATTAACCCTGGGGAGCCCTAGTTTAGAATGAGGTATATCCTGAGATAAGCCGATCAACAAGTGTAGCGATTTAGATAGTGGCTAATGCCTCAAAAGTATACGCACAGCATGGAGAAAGCTGTGAGGTCAATACCCCCTCCACCAGCAACCAGGGATTACCACACCGACTCGCCATAAGCAACCTCCACTACGCACGCTAGCTCAAGCGCAGCTACCACGACAACTCTGGACACCGGTCGACCTCCAGCACACACATATACCGAGGCAGCTACGCCTGACACAGCACCCCCGAAACAACGAGCAACCAGGGGGACAACACGTAAAGCACAAACTCGTGAGACGCTGAGGGATCTGGAGTCACCTGCCGAGGACTGAGTTTTTTAATAAATAAAAATGGGGTCACCCGCAGTTCAGGGTAATGGAAAGCACACTGCGTGGTTATCGCCCACACCGTGCTGACGAGATACAAAGGGGGCGATTTTCGCCGCTGACTTGGGTAAGGCAACAGGAACTTGGCCATCATACAGGACCACCGATCGGGGAAGACGCACTCCTCGCAAGTCATCTCCTTGGACACTCCCACGAGGCTTCAAACACTGTGGGTGAGGGGTAAGACCCTCACCACCGCTGTCTACGAGTGGGTCAGAGGATCCCAGTTCTAATTTGTTTTCTTTGTTGATTTTATTGTTTCCACTCTAGCTTTTAGCTAATTTGATGGTTCTCGTGTCCAGAATTTGATTTTTCAGCTGGTTTAATGAAACGGGGTGAATTTTTTATTTTCTTTTGCACTTGAGCGTTATGTAATCTTTCCACTAGCGTGAGGGATTTGGGTGATGGAAATTCTGTTTTGTTTTGGTCCGATGTCGCCGAACCATAGGGACCATTTCTTTGCTCTTTTTTTTTCTGTTACTCGTATTCAGCTATATAAACTATGATGAGACTCTGCCGCTCGTAACTTGAACTCAGTCGGGATTCCCTGACTGGGACTGCATGCGAGTACTATTTAGAAAAGAAAGTACGGAGGTCCCCACCAAAAGTCTTTTCCGCCTTCCGATCTAGGAACAGTGCATATGTAAGCGCATGCAGGTATAAACTTGGCATATGCAAAGCCTATTCAGTGCAACGGTTGAGCATTGTTTACAACTACATGGCTATACCTGAACTGCTTATTTGGGTGTGGAACGTCTGAATTACTCTCCATAATGTACCTTGCATACTATGCCAAGTTTGCGCTTACACATACCCGATACACCATTCCCAAATAGGAAGGCAGAAAAGACTTTTGGTGCAGACCCGGCATTTCGGTAAAGCAAGTAGATATCTAGCTAGGAGGCTATAGGCAAAGGGCAAGTCAGAGTCCAGAAACATAATAATGGTGGCGATCGGGAGAATTGAGAGCCTAGCGAAAATAGCCTGGGCTGCGCACTGACAGAATAGGATTGCTGACCAGAACCACGAAGGAGAAAATCTTGTATGGGTTCAAAATAATTATATAATGATAGGCTCAAGACCAAGTAGGCATGCACATGTAGAACAATCGCTGAGTTTTAGGCCTAGGCACGGGTCTGGGCACAGGGATCGAGAACACTCTCCGTGCAGCAAAACTACTTGCCCTCTCTAACTCTACTTTCCTACCGCCTCGGTACCCCACAACCATCTGCCAGATCCTCCCTCTACCTCCTACATAGGTCTCTCGCCTTTCCACGGCCTTCTTGATGCTTCACTCTTTGGCGGGGAAGTGCAAGCCTAGGTGATGTCCAACCACCGGGGCAGCTCTCAGCCCCCCATATATGGACTCTGGAACAAGAAGAAACTCTCCAGGACCCCACTGCCTCCACTACCGACACTCCTACCAGGGACCCACCCTTCTTCCCCATCAGCGACAGCATGCAGTGCCACTCCAACTCTCTCTCGAGAGCGCTCATGGTATGGCCCAGACCCTCCCCCTTCCCCCTTTTCTCCGCGTGCTACCAACCTCTTTTCGGATAAGGTAAGTCATTTGATGCTACTAGTTGGTGAGAGTATTGGGCTTATGCTAATGCTCCTGTAATAGTATCGTAGATTCCTCTGTACTTCTTTATTCTTGGACGCCCCTTCTTCGATTCCCTGCTTAATCGCCTCCACACTCACGCTGAAGTGGTGTGGCCTTGCCTGAGCCTTTTCCTACTCGGACTAAGCTTCCCCCTCCAATCCCTCCAATGCAGGCTCCCAATCACCCTCATCCATTATCATTCCTTGGTATTATCTGCCTGCGATCAGCCTCCATTAGGATAAATTAAGTCATAGTTGCTGACAGTATTCGGCATATCATTGACCGTGCTCGCGATGTTGGTGGCCTATATAGGGACCTGCGCTAGTGTAACTGGGGGTTGATGCCTAGAGGCAGGTACTGCTTTGCTAACCCAGTACTAGTTTCAAGTTAACCTATAGCGAGGTAGTGCATCCTCGAGCGAGCTCGGAAGTTAGCTAACGATCAATAACTGTCTCCCCTCAGTCGCCCCAAGTTTCGAACCATACATACAAAAGAACCTGACACATGAAGATACACAAGACACAGGGAAATACCTTCATATCTTGGGTGCTTACGCGACTACCATCACGACGGCTAAATCTACGGGTTGCATAAGATGGTTCGATGGGCTTATGGATCGCACGATCGAAGGGTTATGGATATCACTAGGAATGGGTCTACCTGGGGTGGGTGTCAATAAAAGACACTGCCCACTCCCCGCCATACCATTCTCTTTCTTCTTCATGCAACGTCTGTATTCTCTTCTCAAGCCAACGTTCCTCTCTGCCATAGATCACGAGTGCACTGCCTGGAGCCGTCCACAGTTCTTGATTATAGTCACCATGACACTACGCTACGCCAGCCCGGATCTTCGTAGGATCCTCTATTGTCTCCAAAGTTGGAAGCGGGTGAGAGGAGGGGAGAGCGGGGTGGGGAGAGAGGGCGAAATGTACTTCAGAAACTAGATAGGAGCCGGCACGGCTCCGACGTTGGACACTCTAGCCGAGTTTCCACTCGGAGATGCGTGCCCTCGTCATAAACCATAGTATAAATACGAGTACTGATTCACAAAAAAAAAAAAAAAAGCTATGCTGGAATCCCGCTGCCCTAGTGGCTACAATCATTGTTTATGTACAGGATACCATCTCTGTCTGGCCTAACCTAGCACCCAGTGATCACGTTTTATCTCACCAGTTACACTCTCCAAATTAAACAATTATCAACCACAATCAATGGATTCGGTGTTAGGACCCCGACTCCCCGAGTGTAGTCATGCAGTCACAACCCCCATACAGATGTGTAACGAATGATGATGTATTTTTCAGCCAAAACATACTGAACGGACCGCTCACACGAACCCGTCCCCGCACCTCCCACGCCCAAAAGATCTAGTAGAACCGAACCTAATTCCCGCTTGCCAGGGCCTCCTGCTTATCCTCATCCTCATCCTCGGTATACTGCCCACCCTCTGCATCGCCCAGACCATGTACCTTATGCGTACTCGATTGGATTCGTTTCTTGGTCAATGCAAACACAACACCAGAGCCCGTGTCAACAGGGGTTATGGTAAGCTTCCCGACACTTGCTGTATCGCTGCTTGTCAGATATGACATGTTAGATATCCCATTTTTGTCCTCAGCGAGAACCTCGCGGACGTCGGTTAACAATGGTGCAAGCGCGGTATCGAAAACAGGCTTGCGTCGTTTTCCGGACTCACGCGATTTCCTCTCAACCCACAACATTATAAAGGCTGACGCAGGTAACAGCAGATTTAGTATCAACCAGGCCCACACCCGCACACAATCCACTTTGGCTTGTATGTACGTAGAATTGCTTACACATTTGATATGTTTTTCTGGTGGTTGGAAGACATGCAAGGCTGCTCGCGTGGAGAGGTAGGACTGGCGGATGAGCATTTCTGTGTACTCTGTAATGTTGGTGTGGTCATCACTCATATCCCCCTTCTTTACTATGGGGAGCATGGTCATCATGTCTGTAAGGAAGTATAGGGTGACTTGTGCCCAACTATCACCTTGGGAGGTATGGTTTGTGCCCAAATCCGCCTCCACCAATCGAGTCCCCACATACTTCCCAGTCCCGAAGTACCGAATTCCCACTGTGAGGTTGACGGTTGCCACTGCCCAGCATGACTCTGATTCGGAGAAACGTTCAAAGTGAGACCAGGAGCCGTTAGCCCAAGCTGGTTCCGTGATTGCGGAACAATCTGACTGATTATCTGTGCTAAGTAGGACGGCCACTTTGTATGTATCTGAAATCGCGCTCGGAGGTTCCTCGGTAGGTATAGTGGGGAATGAGGTATTTTGGGTCTTGAAGAAGAGAGCATTTCCCACTACCTCGGAGAAGGGCAAGTCAGCGTGGGAGAGTGAGCTAGGTTGGCGTAGCGTTTGTCGTGTCGTATCATTGATTTTCCCATCCCAAGAAATTTGTAACTCGATGAATGGCATTGGGACATTGTAGACAATTGTATTTATGGTGGCTTCCTCCCATGCAACATACCTGTGCCAGCCCCAATAATATCTAGTCGAATCTGGGCCACACCAAGCTTGGGCAGCATACCCCAGAGCACAGTACAAGACCCCTAACCGAGCCTCTGGCAAGCGGCTTACTTTATCCCAGTCTGCCTCCTTATACTGGCGAAGCCCGAACCCAGCCTTGACCTCTGATGTGTTACTGCCAGGTCCATCTCCTTCTACCCAGTCGACTGAACCCGAGAGAAGAGGCGAAATAAATGTTGGGGGCAACAGTATCATAAGCGCGAGGGCTATTAACCACGCATGCTGGCCAGACCATGTCGCTGGAACTCGGTAGGTGATCATGGTGTTGAGTTGACTGAGGGTCAGACCGTCGTGTTGCAGAAGGACCATGGCAGCCCTCCAGGCCACTCCCATCATGAAACAATGTCCCACTGTCCGCAACACCACAAGGGCTGCAGAAACCCCCGTAGTAACATCAGAAGCCTGGATCCCGCGTTTCCCGCGGAATATGTCCATGGTCTTGTGTCCTTCCTCGCGCTTGAGCCATGCTCCATCCAGGACTGTAACGAGCCACACAGATAGAATAATACAGATTGCGCAATGACTAAGGGGGACCCATGTTTCGAAGAATAGTCGCATAGAGAGTGATTCGCCTTTGCGGTATACGCGGTGGATGTACCGAGAACGGGAGGTATTGGCTCCGGGTCCGGGTGTTCTGCATGTCGCCCCCTGCTCACTGAACAAGCTCTGTGTTTCGCCTGCTAGTCCTTGCTCATAGGGCGGGATCTGTGTTGCGGTCAACATGGTATTTTGGTTCGCCATCGGAGCGAGGCGGGAATGTGGCGATCGAGCTCTACTGTTGGATATATTGCAGCTATGGATGGTTGCAAGCAAGAGTTAAACGGCACTACAAATGTTATGTTAGCCACCATTGTCTCAGGCTCTCTGTGGACGCTCCCGTGGATTAAATTTACATAGGGACGGAACATACTCGACTACGTAAAACTGAAACGGAAGAGCGGACGGAGGTGATGTCCCAGTTCGTGCCTAGCAGTTGTGCTGATTTAGGACCGTATTTAGCTGTGCAGACATTGACCGTCAGAGGCTTCAAATTTGAGCCTCTGACTTTCTTACGCGCATCAGAATCTATCGGGAGTCAATAATTGAATATGAGTGATAGATAAGCAATGGTTGTGAATCATTTCGCTGAACGGGAACCCTACAAATTTCAGCCCTGGTTGTTACCGAACGTACACGATTGGTTCTACATCAGAGTCTAATTTAGTCTGGCTACAATTGCAGAGCCTCTGCGGTTGTTGCCCCGCACCACGCCCGGTTTACGTAGTTGGAGTTCGGAGGTCCAATGCTCCGGTTCAATGTCGTTTCGACTGATTCCATAACCACACCAGCCAGAGGCCGCGAGAATTAATAGGAGACTAAATTTTGTCCCACCGCACAGTTCAATTCCCGATGCATCAACGATCCGATGATAACCCACACTCGACCGCCCAGCTAAACCGCCTGCATATCGTGGAGTTAAGCAGCCTACCCACGTGCTGTAATGGATACCCTGTGGGCGGGCGGGGTGAGTAATGTGATTACGGGTACCTACTAGTTTTTTGGGGGGTAACGCATTCGCGACATCTAGCCTGGGACGAGGTAGCGGATCGCGGAGGATACTCGGAAACTTAGACTACCTTTGGCCCGCTCACTACTCCCATGGAATCCCCTGATTACGATTCCGTTGTTACCAGTCATCGGAGTCAAGCGCGGAGGGCTGGCCAGGCAAGTACCTGATGGGTGCAGTTAGACCTATCCCGACTGACAGCGGGGAAAGCGGCTAGGCACAAGATGTACCTTGGCAGAACGCAAAGCTTGTCACTGTTTGTCATAATTTGTTACTATTTTGGTTTTTAAATTGATTATTGGTGACTGCATAGATGTAGGTAAATAGGGCCTTAGGTAGTCTGAGTCAAAGTTGTGAAGTAGGAATCTAGTGAGGGTGCTTGCTGTGTAGTCTCTAATATACTGCAAAAGAGATCTTTGCTTAATTCTTATGTAAAGTGTATACTCCTGCTTTGTTTTTGGCCTCATTACTGGCAATAGGGGAAAGATAAGATTAAACAATGAGGGAAAGAAAAAAAGAAAAAGAAGCAGAATAAGAATAACGTTTGCCATAGCAATAAGACAACTAATAGAAGTACAGTAATTCTAGCCACTAATATATTTACTTCGATACTATAGTACAGAGGTAGAAGTATATAGAAAGGTAGAGAAATGTATTGTGAAGCCAAACATCAGTAGTTCATTAATTTGTAGGCATATCTTAATAACATCTAACTTAAATAAAGTAGGTATCAAATATATATATAATGTTTGAATGAATATAGGTAAGTGTAACGGAAGACCGTTTCTTATAATTGTCTTAGTACGCATTTCCTAGCACCTATCATGTATACTAGATAGCTCGGGCATAGTACCTTACGTACTATTACCTTGGGCGTATCCGGTCCTTATGTACTTTTCCTTTATCGTGATGCATTACGGATCCACACCAGTATTTCTGAGTACTGGAGGCCTGACCTCCCACACCTGTATATAGGGTCATGGAGGAGTGCTTTCTGAAACAGCTAGAAAGCAGGTTTTCTGGAAAGGCCAGAAAACATGTTTTTCAGACTCCAGAAGGCTTGGCGGCTAGTATAAGTACTGAGCCGTTTTGCCCTTCTGGAGGAGGATTCTCAGATCAGATCACTTCAGACAGAGTTCAGACAAGCCTTAAATAGCTTCAATACAGAGAGATTACACCTATTAATTCTCTTCCCACTTGGGAAATCTGTATGCTCTCAAAGACTCTCTGAGTCCTCGACTTAGCGGAACCAATAACAGACATACACTATCACTGCGGTGATAGTATAGACTTTGTTAAACGGCCCGCGGTGCTACTATTGGCATCGCCCATTACATTTTTTTTAACACAGAAAATAATCTAACTGTTAAAACAACCACCACGGACTGATCACCCGTTGGTATCTTTATATATACCTTTCTAGGCATCACGTCTATCGGACATCAACATATTCAACCATATATTACATTCGACAAAACCTAGCAACAACAATCCAATACCGAGACAGAGACATTCTCAACCTGTAGTCAACAGAAGACCTTGTGCAAGACAAGGCAGAGCTCTAACGGGCAGTCGTATACACCATTAAACAATTCCACCCTCGTTCCATAACCTTACCCAACCAATATCGACACCACCTCTTGCATTCCTGGCAACTACAATCTCCATTCATCTTATTATACCAGAGAGCATAAGACATCGCGGCACTATATGTCCCAGGAATAATCGCAGCGTACAAATACGCATCTCCATCCCATGGGTCACCCTTGTTCTTCTCACCATTAGAAGAAACATACGAAAGAACAGCAGGAACTACATAGCTACTTCCTGTTCCGTCCAACACCAGATCTCTCACAGGCGAGGAACATCTATCCTTCTTCCCAACTGAACCATTTTCAGTCGGCATCAGCTCAAAACTCGAAGAGTTTGAGCTATCCAATTCTTCCATATAAGGAGACCACTTCATAGTCTTCTTGCCACCACCCTCACACTCTCCTAGACCTTCCATCTGGGAGGGCATCTTAGGTATCGTTGGTATCACCCACGCCTCAGGAGTACCTACCATGGTAGGAGCGGAAGAAAACGACGAACCAGCATCCATGCTCTCCTCGTTCCCACTATCCTGCCTACATATCGAACAGGCAGCCGAGCCATAATCATCCGAAGACAATCGGAAATCACTCACGTCCAGAGCGACGTACTTGACTCCACAATATCCGGACAAGGGGGAAAAATAACTCTCAATATCCAAACAAGTAACCGACATTCTGGCCTCCAAGACAGACAAGCCGTACACCTATCACAAGTCGAGAAGATTAGCTATGATTCCTGAGCACATCAAGAAGTTAATCTCCGACATACTACGAAAGAAAAGAAACAATCCTGAAGCACAAACGTTCAAGGAATCAGTCAAACCACCACCAGTCACCATTTTGACCATCTATATCACAAAGCCAGAAGAAGACTCTCCCCTCACAACTTGGGAATTTGAGTCACCTCCCATGACAGAAGCAAACTAGAAGAAAGTACAACCACAAATATATGATATCCTCGCCTTTACACAAACGCTTGGATATCTTCACTGCTTTCATCTAAAGGACATCCAACTGCTTCTCGAAGCAACAACCAAACACTATCTTTGGCACACAACTATTCCATTCGAAAGTAAGGACTTGGAACTTACTACGGTGCTTGCGCAGCGCCTAAAACCCCCCAAGATTCCACAGCTCACAGAACCTCACTGGGTTCTGAAGGAATGGAATGATATTATATCCTTCATTCCAGGTGGTCAGCACCTCCTTTTACCTGTTGTACCAGGACAATTTGAGGACTCACCTATAGCCAAATGACCAAAAGGACAAGACAGAAGGGACCCTCCTGAGACGCCAACCAAACAATGTTCTGCACCAGAAGTCAGAACAGGATCTCAAACTGGCATCGTGCCAGAAGATGACATTGTGGAACGTACCTCTGATACTGGCAACCCAAACATTGGAGAAGATGATGAGGACCAAACCCCTCCCTTAGGACGAGGTATAACAGCAGGAGGAGCAGATGGTGATGGATATGATAGTAGCTCTAACAGTGGCAGCTCTAGCAGCGGATCATCAGTCCACAGTTATAGAAGTGTACGAAAACCGAAGAAGATCAAGAAATGAACAGATCATGGTAAGACACCAGAACAATAGCAATGGGAAATGACGACAGGAATTGTGACACCTGAAACGTCATCAAAAATGTCCAAACGAATGAAGGGTATCAAAATTGATGCTCCAGAAAATCTCAACAGTGGAGATAAGAAATGGCGAGACTTACAGTACCTTGACACTTGAGTCAACACGATACTGAGATGGTTAAGTATGATTGGTATACGATTGGAATCGAAGGAAGCATTGGACGTTATTGGATTCAAACTGCAAGGCAGCGCACTCACTACTTATAACCATCACCTTATCAAGGAAAAAGACAAGGCATCTTATATCAGCTTTATGCTAGTGCTACGGGAATTCCTAATTTCCTCCACTAGCAAGGACCTCCTATGGAAAGAATAGGAGGCCGCATCACCCCATAAGGATAGACGACACATGGGTATCAAAACTTTTGCTAACTGGCTGGAGGAACTTCAGATTAAGCTTATCGACAAGAATGGAAACCAATGCATTTCGGAAGAAGTCAAACACAGGAAATTCCTAAACCACTTACCGGATTATATGGAAACCAACCTAGTTCCGCAAATACTTGATTCATGGTCGTTCAACGACTTGGTCAAGAAAGCGGAATCATACGAGCCTGCACGAAAACATGGGCTTATCTCAAATAGTCACAAACCTGCTCGCCAGCCTGCTACCCAACCAGCTCCGAACCCTAGTCGAAATCACCGCAGGGATCAGAAGACAGACAACAAGAAAACAAGTTCTAATCCTGGAAGAACCCCTGCTACGAAAACAACTACCATCAAGGATCCGGACTGGGAAGTAGTAAACAAGACGTTAACATCACAAGACAAGATGAAGTTGATTAGGGAATGGAAGTGTCTATGGTACAGTGCACTTCGTCACACCATCAAGGAATGCAGGAAGCGAATATCTAAAGTACCCATGGGCACCGCCGCGCAAGTCCTATCCCTGCAACACACCAGCAAACCAGTTATCGCCAAGAATAACTACAAGAGCAAAACCAAGGCAAAACCCCAGTCTACCGAAGAATTAGACTACAGCAGGGTTCAGGTCAAGGTTAACGGCCACCCTGCATTAGCCCTTGTGGATTTACAGACGACTGGCGGGGATCTCATCAACGGACAATTCATACACCTATCCGGCCTACCCACTTATGTAATCGACAAGAAGTCACTCAACACCGCGATCAAAGGATCAAAGAGTGTGATAGAAAAGGCATGTGATGTACAACTGGACTACGGAGGTTATACGGAAACAAGAACGCTATATGTAGCGTATCTTGCAGGCTGGGATATGATGCTAGGCAGGCCAGCGCTTACAGCTCTGAACGCCTTGAGCCTAGCAGGACCAAAGCCTGTTACTATTCAACCTGAAGGGATGGCACGCTTTGCACTCAAGGAATGGAATGAAAGTAGGGTTTGCTACGGGGCAAGTCACATCTGCCGCACTCAGTATAGAAGACGAAGTATCAGACTATATTCTAGCAGTCTTCGAATTCATAGTCACAGCTATGAGTCTCGGAGAAAGTCAGGAATTCAACTCCTTCGTTGAATTTGTCCAGTTATTTCCGGCAACCACACCAAACGAGCTGCCACCCCTCAGAACTATCAACCACCGAATCTGCCCGAAACCCAGCTCTACATGGGTACCAAAATGGCGACCCGCACCCTCAAAATTTTATGCAGAGCTCACAAGACAGCTCACTAAAGAAGCAGCCTCAGGCCGGATCTATCATACAGAACATGATACTAATGCGGTAGTTCTGTTCATACAAGCCAAACGAGATGATCCTACCAAACCACGGCGCATCCTAGATGCCAGGGATTGGAACCAAGCTGTTGATCCCAACCATACACCCCTACCAGGTATTAAGGAACTCATGGAGCTAGTCGCCGCTCGGAAATACTGGACCAAAATTGTAATGGACGATGCCAATAGAAGCACCGCGGGCCGTTTAACAGCGTCTACACTATTACCGGAGTGATAGTGTATGTCTGTTATTGGTTCCGCTAAGTTGAGGACTCAAAGGGTCTTTGAGAGCATACAGATTTCCCAAGCGGGAAGAGAATTAACAGGTGTAATCTCTCTGTATTGAAGCTATCTAAGGCTTGTCTGAACTCTGTCTTAAGTGATCTGATCTGAGAATCCTCCTCCAGAAGGGCGGAACGGCTCAGTACTTATACTAGCCGCCAAGCCTTCTGAAGTCTGAAAAACCTGATTTCTGGCCTTTCCAGAAAACCTGCTTTCTGGCCTTTCCAGAAAACCTGCTTTCTGGCCGTTCCAGAAAGTACTCCTCCATGACCATAAATACAGGTGTGGGAGGTCTGGCCTCCAGTACTCAGAAATACAGGTGTGGATGTGTAATGCATCACAATAAAGAAAAGGTACATAGGGACTGGATACGCTCAAGGTAATAGTACATAAGGTACTATGCCCAAGCTATCTGGTATACATAATAGGTGCTAGGAAATGTGTACTAAGACAATTATAAGAAACGGTCTTCCGTTACACTTCCCCACTTAAAAGGATTTCCTACCCTTGTTGTCTTGCCTAAGCTGGAGGTAGTCCAAAATAACAAGTGCAAGCACGACAGTTATGAGAGTAGCAATCTTCGCAATGAACAGTAGGAGACCAACGTAACTTCCAAATCATCCATAGTAAACATTCATGATATAAGGAACAATGAAAACATCCGATAGATACCTTGTTTGCCATACCTTCTTCCATAGTTAATTCTGAACGACAATTAAAACAACAAGAAGGAACGCGGGATTGCCAGGTTAATTCAACCGGCGCGAATCAGTACTTTAGGAAAA
>Ga0307511_10003747_pt1 | contig 15543 bp, 21 predicted proteins | sample 13_EM_MG_FD_200266 | JGI IMG/M metagenome (GOLD analysis project Ga0307511, IMG submission 200266) | Populus trichocarpa ectomycorrhiza microbial communities from riparian zone in the Pacific Northwest, United States - 13_EM | ecosystem: Host-associated > Plants > Roots > Unclassified | place... | reverse complement strand
TCTGTGGCTGTGCAGACATGCTACATCACTTGGTCATCACTGGTCATCACTCCTCAAATTAGTATCACTAGTGTTCACTGGTAATCACTCTCCAATTTCCTTGGTGATCACTCTCCAAATAAGTATACACGTATGCTAAATGTATGTGGCTGTGCAGATATGTCCATATATGGAAGGAATCATCACTGGTGATCACTGGTGATCACCGCAATACAACTGTCTTGGACGGGTAAGATTATTAGGGCATAGAATGTTTACGAGATATCTCAAGGGACAACAGAAATGCATGTATTAAGACCAGTTGGTTGCCATCCATTGTTACTTTGCTCGTCTCACCTTCTTTGCTGCCCGATGAGTGGGCGAATCGTCTAAGTTCCTTTTCGTCTCCTGAAGTTCATGTAGAGGTTGTAGACGGATGTTAGAGTCATTCAGTTGCGTTAAAGCATCAGAGTAGGCATCCAACACCTCTTTGTGTACATCCTGAAGGAGATTGTCGTCGATTAACAGAAGGGGGAATGACTTCTCCACCTTCTCATAGAACTTTCGGAGAACGACCCCCAGTCTGAGGACGGCAGCACATTTAGATCTGTATGTCGCCGAAAGGGTTCCGTAGGCGGCCAGAAATTGAGGAAACTTGGTGAAGAAGTTTTGGCGGGATCCTTCAGCGATCGCACGAGGAAATGCCTGATTGAAGTACCTCAGCTGGGCATCGAGGTTTTCAGCAGGGGAATCGGCGTCCGTGTGGTAAAATAAAATCCATATAGCGCCCCACCATAGAGATTCGAGGTCATGGAGGAGATTCATATGAAACGGAGGTTCGCAGATTGATGATGGTGATGGTGGATCGAGGGGTAGCACCTGAGAACCTTCTGGCAGAAAAAGGTATTGCTGGTATTCCACCTCAAGAGCCATGAAGTGCATTGTTCCCTACCAATCGTGAGTACGCAGTCTAAAAGATTCGACAATGCCTCACCGTTCGAACATCATGCGAGACTTCCGAGTTGACTTTTTTCGCATATTCGAAATCTGTCAGTTTGCCGACCATCTGGCCCTCGATTTGGTCATCCGTTTTCGCCCATAACGCGTTGGCGACACTGAAATCACGGTGCACCCACCCGGCTTTGTGCACATAATACAAGGCTATTCATCACATAAGTAGTCGATGACAAAGGGAGCAATCGAACCTGTTTACCTTGCCGTACACCAGACAAACAGGTGAAAGCATCAGACAGACAAGTCACCTTCATAAGAGGGATCCCGACATCCTCGAAAACAGTGCGAGTGTGTACCCTGCATGGGATATCAGCACTCGGTGCACGAACCCGTGCGAGTTCGGTTGGGGTGTAATCAGACTCAGGTATATGGCCCTTGCTGGGTAAATGGCGTGTTTCAGAGAGGATGGGGTCGATTTTGATGGTGATCCACTCTAAGCGGATATCGCCTTCCCCCTTCAGGTTAAATGTTTTATTGCACTCTCCAGAGACGGCGACGTCTTCGTAAACCTGAATTGCAACAAAATATTTCGCCGCCTCTGCTGCCTCTTTCTCTCCTAACTTGTCCCGAATGTCCTTGAAGATATTCTCCAGGATCGCGCCCTCCGGCTCACGGTCTTCCTCTCTCCACGAGTCCTTTATTGCAACAATATTTTTGTTCTCATCCAGCGCTTCGTATACCCGGGTACCGCGCCCGACCATCGCGTCTGCACCATACGTAGCAAGCGGACGCGTCGTGGTGAAGAACCGGTTGCCAATCTTGAACCTGTATTGAATTTTTGTTCCATCGTGGACACGTTCAACAGTGGGATCCCATCCGAGCTCCTCTTTGTTCTTTTTCCCAATCAGGTAAAAGAGAGATATCACATCGTCGATTGCCTAGATACCACAATCAGGACTGCAAACGAACACGCGGTGCCATTAGGTGCCATACCGCCGTGAAGTCAATTGGCATCAAGATGGCAAGGAATGCTCGATTACTACACCAAATTCTCATGTCCACGTCCTCGATGCTGATCCCTAGGGCAAAACGGCGAAGTGGATCCTCACGCATGATGTGGTGTAGGCTCCATATCATCTTTCGTTCATTCTGATGCAGTGGAGTTTGTCAAGGATAGTTTAAGAGAGATATTCACGACGTACGTCATACTTTGCGCTATGATCTTTGGTCTTCTTAAACTCGAAAGGAACGACAATGTCGAACCAATGCATCTGATTTGCGGCAGGACGCCCATGTACGATGCGCGCATCCGGGCGGGACGTGTTTCCACGTTCTGAGAGTGGGGTCGCAGATGGGTTGGAGGTGACAGAGACTGGGCAATTGTGTATTTCATTGAAAATCGTCGAGATAATTTCAATGAGTGGCTGGAACACCACACTTTCGGAGACGTTTGATCGAGCTGGTGGAACAGTGAATGCAGCCCATTGTGACTTGCCACCAACGAAGTTCAAAATACCGTTCTCTGTCAATTTCTGGCGTATTCCGGAGGTTTCAGTGGGACTCAGAGAACCTAATACCGAACGGATGAGGGTGGCGTAGGGGACCCGAAGATACCTCCTGAGATCTTTAAGGACCGCTTGGCGTCCTAGAGACAGGTCCCCGGTGCGATATTCACTCTGTGAAGTGAAGCGTTGAGCTGGCTGCGTATCTGGAGGAAGTAGCTGCGATTGGGGTCGGGATTTTGATTGTGGCGTACTAGGAGTGGCATTGTCCATGATGACAGCTACTTGCAAAATAGGGAGGCTCAGAGTTACTAGTCGCAGTCACAGTCGCAGTCGCAGTCTCACCTGACTACCATATAAGGACATAAATGTATTAGGTTCTAGCAAGAGGTTCGGAGGTAACTAGTTAGAGTACCTGCAAAGATGGTGAAAGACACGATCACATTCTATTCCACAATGCGCACGTGACTCTTTGCCATTTGTTGTTGATTCACCGTTCGCCATTGGCACGACGTTTTGGGACGGTGGATTTCGCGCGAGAAGTCTGCTGTCCCCGTAAATAATATTCGTGCAGAAGCCCTAACACCATATCTATAGATGCGTATATCATTCCGGGCCTCCTAAAGATCCACTTTTGAAAGCCCACCGCGACGTACTAGTATACAACTAAGTCCTGGAAAGCCAGAGAGGAAAAAGCGAGCGAATCAATGTACGTCTGTCTATTACCACACGCCGTAACACGTGGTGTAGAATCATGATGCTCTCGACACAGATCACAGATCATATCAACGTGCGCCGACAGTATTAAAGAACGTTCTTTTCACTAGCACTCCCGCTCTCGGTGCTCGCTGGCGTCCCAGTCCATCCAACACTTTTCTCCCCAACAAGGTGCAACATATGAGCTGTGTCCCACTGCAGTTATGAATATGTCATCGGGCCGGACGGCGAGGTCGACATCGGGGTACGTTGATTTGGATTCCTGCCCTGATGGGGAGGTAAGTGTGACCGACAGCGGAGCCTCCATTGTCACCTTTGTATTCCCAGGCAGAGAGGAAGGGAATATAAGTAGCGCGCGGAACATGTCTTCATCGGTCTGTGTGAAACGTACGTGTCAGTGAATATGCGTGCACGGTAAAGTAAGTGTGTTGGATATACCTTATCGTCACCAGCACAGAAGATAAACTCGGCGTCTGGGTTCATGTACAGGATACGCTTGACAATTTCGCCCTGCGTGTATATATGCATATATGAGAGCCAGTTGAGAAATACAAGCAAATCAGCAAGTAGAGCAAGGGTATCGACGAGGACATTACCTTGTTGACAGCAATCGGCTGCACCTCAAGGTTGTTCTTCCCCACGAGAACCTCGATCGGGCGTTTAGGCACCAAATTATTCTCCAACAAATCCTGACACTGCTTGCACTGGAACAACCCGTACACGCCGGCCCCATCTCCATCAGCACCAGTACCATACAGAACAGCGTCACCACTCACCCCCACTCTGGATCACTCGACCGATAATGCCACGTGATCGAACTCTTCTTGATCTCGATATGACTCCCCGTCATCCTCTCAGTATAATACCTAAACACCTCCGTGACCTTGTCCATCCACCCCATATCCAGCCTCTCCGTGAAATTGGCCCAGTCACTCTCACCGTTCTGTGGTTCGCGCACGAACCCACCCTGTTCGGGGCTCATTCCGAGTTTTCGGATGTGTCCGAGGTGGATCTCGAGGAAGACCTGGTCCCGCCCAGAGACGATATACACGATGTTGTTGGGGTCGGAGGATAGTTTGATGAGCACCAGGAGAGCATCGGGGGAGGGGACGGCCATCAAGGGCGTCTTCACGATCGGTGTTAATGTGCCCTGTTTCGAATCATACCCCAGTCCCGTCAGTGACACGAAGGGCGCATATTAAATGTATACGCACATCGTAATCAAAGAGGAACAGCCTCTTCTTCGCGCGATCATAACTTCCCTTGAGGGTATCTTTAGGGAGGTACGGCGTCCTCCTCGCCGTCGTCTGTCCATTTATCTGCGAAAGCAGCATCTTGGCCAGTACAGACGCCCATGTATGCGATGTATGCGTCGTTATGACACGGTGCAATGCTGCATGCCGAGAGGCCTCGGAGGCCTCGGACATGCGGAGACCGTGGTTCATTGCTGCTGCGACATCCTGGATACATACAGTGGGACGCGCAACCCTCAGAGGTGAGCCCATCATCCGCGAGTGTAATATAAAGCACGCACCCCGAGGTCCCAAGGGTTCACCTGCAGCACCTCAGACATGTGCTGACTGATGCCCATAAATTCGCTCAGGACAAGTGGTGACTTGTTGGTGCGCTCCTGCGCAATGACATATTCCATCAAGGTCGTGTTCATCCCGTCGCGGAGAGGGGTGATCACGCCGAGGTCAGCGGCCTCGAGGAGCGCATAGAATTCATCCTTTTTGAGTGTTTGGTGACTGTGAGGGAATGGGTGGTTAACATGCGTCATATCCAGTAGAGCCATGTACTAGTGATGAACAGGGATGAAATCCAAACTTCCAAACTCGCTGTTGATGTGTGCAAATCTGCCGTTCCAGTTTGGGCGAGTCTGTCAGGGCGGGGGACGTTACCTAGGTAGACACATTTGTTAGGCTGAGCTTGGATGAAAACACTAGGGGACCTAACCTGGATGAGTACCACTTGACCTCTCCACTCTGGATAATCACGGAGATCAAAGCTATTCTTGTCTGTCAGGGTCGACACGAATGTTCACGTAGGAAAGGACATGCCTTCTGCACAATACCTTTGACAATGTCGAGCTTGTCCCGTCCAACAATAATCTTCTTGTCTGCATATAACGCGTGGAGGGCATCCAGCTTAGGCTGAACGTCAGGGCGCAGCCTACAATGCGAAGATCAGTGCCTCCCGTTCCTATGCTGAAAGCAGGATGAAACTCATGTATCTCGTTTAACCCTCTCGGCATCGATCCCTACAGGGCAATGACCCACAGCAACGAAGTGACCTTGTACATCCACACCGACGTATTTCTCTGTGTTAATGAGTTTTGTGGTAGCAGCAGATGTGGAGCAAGAGTAGCAGGGATCGTTATCGGGTATTGCTGGTGCCAAGACCGTGCGAGAGGTCGTTTCATACTCGCACGAATTCATTTCTATGATATCCTCGCACAAGCCAACTACTTTGCAGTGCCCCATCGGCGCCATCTGAAGCGACATTCAAACCAGGAAATTGAACAAGGCTAGTGGAAAATATTGAAATTGCGCTGCAGAGAGAAGAGAGGAGGTGATGAATGACTATGCCCAGGTGTGCCCTCTGTTACTAACATGCGCACTATTAGACATGTGCACTGCAACTAGGACTATACCCATGCTCTACCCTAATGTCAACCTGCTTCTCGAACTGTTTAACATGAGAGCTTGTTTTTCCAGTTCGTGTGAGCCCCAAAATCAAATGAAATTCCACTTACCAGGGTTATCAATTTGGCTGCACGATTCCAGGCTTCCGTGACATCATGGTGAGACTGGAGAGTTAACTTAGCCTTGCCCTTGCAAAGCTTTTGTATGAGGGCGAGGAGTCTGTTTGTTTGGTCCTTATTGAGGGCCGATTTGTGCGCGATTTCAGAGAACTCGAAGTCTGCAGGCGTATGGAAGGGGTGCCAAGGTTCCAAATTGTCATCAATAAGAGACTGGGGCACGTTATGCTGAGAGCGATCAAACTTCGAGAACGAGTCAACAGTTGTGGGATGGCCACTTTTGGGATGGAATTCGGTTTTGAAGGAGTCGGGCTGGACATTGGAAGAGGAAGGACCAGGAGCTGACTCGATGCACGATGCACTCTCATCCAACAGGGTGTCAGGGATAGCGCCAGGAATACTGGCCATGCTGGTATCAGAAATGGAGCCTACACGAACATTAATATGTGTGAAAAGACATCTCAAACTAGATACTTACGCTGGCAGAAATCAAAGCTGCTCACCACAGCATCGGCTCCAAGGTCTGACACTGGGACCTCTGCAAATATCTTTAGATCGAGATGAAGGGGTGCATCCCTAACTAGATACTTATGCTGGTAGAAATCAAAGCTGCTCACCGCAGCATCAGCTCCAAGGTCCACTGAGACCTCTGCAAATGTCTCCAGATCGGGATGAAAGGGTGCATCACAGGGTTCCGCAGCTAGTTGCTGCACTTGCATGATACTACTAGAAGCATCGTGGTTGCGTGCGTTGCGTAGGCGCCGATTTTCTTTGCGGCGCTCTTAATAATATAGATTGTACAAATATCATTTAATAAAAAGTGTTTGAATAGATATTACTGGAATTGCACCTTTTATCTGTGGCCCTATGGCCTCCTCTGCAGCATTGGCAAACTCTTTCATCCTCCTTGGTCTCTCTGGCCTATGGGTGCAGTTCACTTCATGGGACTTGATGCCTCGAAAGGTGAAAAGTTGCTGGCAGTATTTGCAGGCAAACTTGTTTGTAGACACCGATGATTGTACATATTTACACCTTATGGGGGGCATGAGTTGAGTTGAAGGGAGGAGGAAACGAAAGAACCAATGAGAAAGAGAGTATATGACTGTCCGACCTCATGCGGATATGGCGAGGTATTTGCTTACTTATGTAATGAAAGTGCCTCCCAACTGCCAGCAGGCAATTGCAAGCGAGATTGCAATGGTCACATCTAGTGCCTTCAAGGAACGCAATGCCCATACTAGCCTAGTAGTATGTATGGGCATTGCGTTCCAATAGCAGGGGTGGATTGTGATAATGGGGCTGATATTACGACTTATTTACCAGATGCTGTCCACATACCCCCGTGACGGACACTCCACAAACTGACCTCTATTTGTGCTGGCAAGGTCTCGTTGACCTGAGTTTTGTGATAGCGCAGCACAGAAAGGCTGCAAATTGGAACGGGCCACCCAATTGCAAGTAGGAGGCAGCAGATGCGCGAAATGGTTGCAGACGTCAGTGGGATGGCCGCACTGGGCAGAGAACCAGTGGAGGTGGCCTGTCGATGAGGGTGACAAGCTGGTGTGCAAAGGCCCATTGCAGTTCAAGCACACCGAATTTGACTGTAAAGAACATCAGCTCAATGCAAACATGAATGGGGATGTACTTAATGCATATGGACTGCCGCTCATGGAAAAGCAAGCAAGGTGTATGAGCAGCGAGACGAAAAACTCGATGGTCACACTTGAAACAGCCCTGGGAGTCGAACAAATATGTCGAACAACCATGCAGGCACCCCGAGAGGTCAGTCGGATGTGTCGAAGGTGTTGGATAGTGCTGCAAGGCCGCAATGATGGTACAGCCACATATATAGGTCCTGGGGGTCCAAGATGGCGCATAGAGGGGTCCAATGGCTTCAATCGGTCGATGGATGTATCAAGTGCATCAAACAGCGCTGAAATAGCCAGAATTGACCATGGAAATGGTGTGGGCGTATACCTGGGCGCTGAAGCTGCGAGACAGTGCATACTTGAGGCAGAGCACCTCGGCAACCACGCAGATGAGTTGAATGGCACTGGAGACCATGCAGACACGTTTAGGGTGCACACGGATGTGTACAGCACTGAAAACAACGTGATAATGCCTACAGACACACCAGAAAACGTCAGAACACCATGAAAGAAGACAAACTCACCAAACTTGCTTAGTGAAGGTGAAAGAGGCCATGCAGATCAGTAGAATGGCTTCGGGAACCACATGAACACGTAGATTAGGTGCACAGCATTAGAAATGATACATATATGGTGGAAATGACATGAGGAATGTCAGAATGCGTCCAAACAAGATGAAGGCGCAATACTCACCAGATAAACTTGAAACCGACACGGCAAGGCTTCCTGCTCAATAAAAACGAGTTAGCACTGACGATGGCAGTGTATAGGTACCACAGAATGCGTTGATTGAGACTGCAAGTTGATCATTCATCTTTGGACAAATCGGGCAGCTGAGGAAATGGTGGTGGTGAACGACAAAGCTAGACAGATACGGTGGTGGCGAGGGCGAACGAAGAGATGGTGACAGCAGTTCAGTGGGCGGCAACGATGTCGACTCAACGCGAGTCGAAGAAGCGTGACTAGCTGCAGAAAGTCAGTGAGTACAACAAGGCCCAGCAATTGCAAGATAACGACTTACCGAATCCGGTTACGATTTTGACGCCGGACGATGCCCCGGCCTCGGTTGTACCCGTCAAAGATGCCCACTCCAGTGTCGCTGCTGATACCATTGCTACAAGAACAGCTACAGCCCAACCCGACCTGAAGAAAAAGGGCCCAAGCAGGCTCCGACATACGATTCAAGTGGAGTATCGGCGGAACTGTGGGCACCCGAGCTGTCGCTGCTCCTGTTGGGCTTTCAATCGACAAATTCGGTCTGGCGAAGATCTTTGGGTCGAGCTTGGACCATGGCAACGGATTCGCGGTGTCGTGCGTTCCCTCGGAGAATGAGGTCATCCGCGAGAAACCGGCCTCTGCATCTACTATTGGGGCCGTTCCTGGTACACCAGACCCATCCCAGTCGAAGACCTCGCTACTAGGCCAGACACCCAGCGATGTCTCCAAGGAGAAGAAAAACAGGCAGAACACGCTCACAGTCATGGTCGAGTTGTTCAGTCAGACGATCAAGAATTGTATGGCGAAGACGCCTATGGGGGAAATGCCCGCCCACTAACCCCATCACCACTACGACCACGACCTCCACGACAACAGGTGAGGTGCACTGTCAGACAGCCATTTTCCCGAGCATGGGCGGCAATGATGTACACTCATTGAGCAACAGTCCTGCGTCGACCATCAAGGTCTGCAATGTCATGCAGTGGTTCAGGCGCAGTGGTGTCAAGCCAGATGTCGAGGACATGTCTACTGTGGGCAACGTCAGCACCAGCATGATTGGCAAGGTGAGGAACAGCAAGCAACCAAAGCAGATGCATCCCGCGCATGGCGATACCACATTCTCATTCTCTAGGGCCGGATGGCGGTTCACCACATCCTCGCTGGTCGTGTCGGCTTCTGCTGCGTTTGCAGCAACTGGTGCAGCCTCAACCGGCAGCGCTGCTGCGAAAGACGTGCTGCACATCCATCATGGTGTGGTGGGCACAAGTCCATTCGCGAAGCCACGCACTGCCTTCACCACGATCTGTTTGACACAGGGGCGGAAGGCAGCGACAACAATATTCCTATGGATGACTCAAGCGCGTCTGAAGAAAGCGGCAATGAGAGCGAGGGCCTCAGGCGAGTCGGAAATGGGGGACATCGATCCTGCATGCTCTGAACGCCTCATCAACGATGGACTTGGCGACGAGATGGAGTGCGGCTACTCTGGACTGGACCAGGTGCTGGAGGACGAGGAGGCCAGCGAGGTGTCCGGCAACGAAGATGCGCTAGGTCCAGAGGATGGTGAAAATCCAGTTGATGGACTCGAGTATGCAGACTTGTAATGTTCGCTCCATGCTCTAGTGTCGCATTGATATGACAAAGTGTGTATCATTGCAACTACTTAGTACAGGCTTAGAAACGGGGGCCCGGGATGGCAACAACGCAACAGTATGCCACAGGGAAGCTGGACGCTGATGCTGAATAGATGGCAGCGACATCTTCATCGCTGGCGTTGGCAGAGAATGAGGCAGTAGGACCACTTTCAGTTGTATCACCTTTGTTCATCCATAACTGTTCCTTCGTCTCTCTGCAGGCTGATTGCAAGGTATCTACATTTGTTTCCCATCCTTGTACTCATTTGGGAGTCGGATTCACCCAAGATTGACACAGTATTTTGCTCACGCTTTCCTTACCGCCATTACCTTGTATGGACCCACGAGGCATGGACGAATCAACAGCAGACGACGATAATGCCGTGTCTCAGATGACTGAAGATGAGCCAAGGTGAAGGCAAGGAATCGGACTGTGCTCAGCTGGTTACTATCTTGGAAGATGAGTTCGAACTTGTAATGGGAATCTTTGAGAAGTCCCCTATGACAAGGCCCCGTTCCTCCATACCGTACGTATTCTGTTACCCATCACATGTAAATGGTGACCGATCGCTTGTTAATAGAGCGTAGAGTCTTGCATGCCTTTCCCACCCTTCTCAGACTACCAAGATGTCTTTTCGTCGCCGTTACCAGTATCCATGTTTGCTGCTTTTGCAGTACCAGCTTGGATGCCCCCACCAATGCAACTACTGTGCTTGGCAAAGGCAGTCTATCCATATTTGCGTGAACGCAGGGCTGAGCGGGTGGCCAGAGAATCATTCCAGCACTGAATGTCAGTCCACAATGGTTTTCCAGCTCAGACATGATGACCCTTTTTATAATTGCTTTTATAGTTCGACGAGACGGACACCAACAATGAGCCGTACATATGCTTCCATTGCCGAGAGATCAAGTCCGTCCGGAAGACTCGCGCCTCTCAAGCAACTTCTTCCGACAAACTATTCCATTTTCAAGTGGAGCTTGCACAGGCCCATGGCCTGAACAAATCATTACTCGAGCGCAAAAACTTGAAAATGGACTGCAAGAAAAAGCTCAAGTTCGCCGAACTTAAACGTAAATTCCCATCACTGAGCACGAAGGACAATGACGAATTGTTACACGACAAGGAGCGCACGGTGAAGAAGCCTAAGACCGAAGGTGTTGGGTATGTCGAATCTCTCTTTCACTGATTCAAGCCACCTGATAACGTCCTTTCAGTTGTCTACCGGGACTCAAGCTTCGTGCTAGGGATAGTGTTTTGGCGCCGCCAGTAATAGCTATGGAAGCCGTTATCCGGCCCAAGGAGCGACTTAGTCTTATTAATGCGGCCATGGAATGCGATCTTGCGCATCGCAGGGAGAGGGACCACAGCTACGAGGGATGTCATGGAGGTGTGTTTCACTTGCAATAACCTCTTCAGGTGTTAATCCGTTCAATGCAGAACACTTACCAACGGCCTATGCTACCATACCCGAAACTCATGCCTACGCCCTCTCGGAGTACTCCATCGCCAGATGTGCATGGAAGACAGGGACAGGAAGCCTGAGCATCTTCGTTATCTTCATTGCCAGCTGACACGTGTTGGCGGCATCTCGCTTGACAGGCGAGGCGCTTTGCAGAGGCTTGGTGTTCATGATGATGACATCTCGTTGATCTGACGACGCCACATTCTCTTGAGACATTTAATAATGCAGAGGATCAGGAGATGGCACGTCGTCTTCAAGAACGTTGGCTCTTTGACCAGGATGATGGTCCTGCAGTGGCTCCAGAGGGTGTGGAGGAACAGGATCATATGCTCGTGGATGACTATGACCCGAGGTATCTGCGTCATATGATGACGTTGCTCACTGAACAAGACCAGCAACTCATCAATAATGATGCTACGATCTACGTCTTGCAAGATGGCCGTCCGCATGCTGTCACCCCATTTCAAATCGCTGCTACACTGCCAGTTCACAAAGACATGCAGAATGTCCAGCGCAGATTTACAAATGGCATCTCGCCCCTTGTAACCTCCCGACAAATGCCTACTAGTGCCTCCGTCCAGAAGGCATGCTGATATCCATGCAGGCACACATGAAGGGCATGCAACCTCCTACCACCATTCCTCATGTGGATATCTGGTGGGAATATTCGCCCTCCTGCAACATCAAATTTGGCTCCTGTACTACCTCCTCATCAATCATCCCATCAGCAGTCCAATGCGGACTCCTCACCAACCCCCACGTCCAGTGCGTCGCCTACCCTCCCCTTGTCCACGGACGAAAATGCAGTGAAGGCGTCGTATATACCGAATGGTGCACCTGTCGTCAATGGACCGACCTCTAATGGAAGTACACAGCAAACACCAGAGGTCGGCGCTCCGCCAACAACAGTGTACAGACAGAAACTGGGTCTCCTCCATGACAGAAAGCCGATATTCAGCAGCCTATCTTCCTTCCCTTGAATGAGTATTACAGCCCAATCAACGGGTATGCGATCCCAAATGGCGCTTATATGCAGGCCCCTCAACAGCCTAATGGCCTTTTGCCGCAACCGACACAAAACTCGAGGATGGGGCTTGCTCCAGGTCAAGATCCGACATCAGCGATTCAGAGAATGCCTGGTTGGCAGATTCAAGCATACCTGGTACCTAACGGGGCGCATTTCATTATGCAGTTGGGCGCAGGGGTCAATGTAAATCTGAAGCCTCCTCCTAGGAGACAGTGGAATGGATTGCCGATGCAGCAGACACCGACGCTCGGGAACGGGGCAAGACGTGGGTGGCGCGACGGTGTTTTCTAGCTTTCACAATTCTCCCGGTATCCTTCCCACTCGTACGCCACCTGCAAACGGCAACTGAGCAGTCGGCCGGGCTGGGGGCGGTCCAGAGGACAACGGCTCATTTGGTACACGGAGGCCAATATCCTGCCCTTTCACTATCTCCGCGCTTACAACATAATAATCCATCCCCTCTGCCCAATGCCACACCTGCCCTACCGCCACATCAAACACAGCCTCGTCCTCCGCCAACGCCCACGATGAAGATGTCGCTGTCTATTCAGCATCAGCAACCTGTACCGAGTTCACAGAGAGGTTACTGATCAGGTCTGATGTGATCCTTTGTTACCACTTGGACATGCATCCCTTCGCGGATATGTGCTACATGTTCACTTCTCCCTCTATTACCTTGGCTTCGCTGTCATATACCATCGTGTCGTAGTCACCTACATAGTAGCGTTGTCCACCTCTCGTCACTTTCCTAGTACTAATGTTCTTGGTTATACTACCCACTCTGTTTTATCTACCCTTTCAGTCGTTTATGTATCACAATTTATACATTCTGGCTCCTGAATGACATCTAAATGTATACATTGTGAACTACATAATTGAAAGATCACTACCATAATGTAAATATAGTAGGCACGGTGGCTGTATGGCGCAGTGATAGAGATGCAGCGTCGGCATTATCGGACATGAGAACTCGGCACAAAGGTGATGTGGCTGTTGTGACGACCGCGAGTGAGGGGCCAGTCTGCAGATCGTGAGCACAGCTGCGTGTTGCAAAGAGGCCCAGTTGGACCCGCAGAGGGAAGTCAGCTAAGAAGGCTTACTATGTATTGAAAATCTCGACGACAGAGATCAAGGTACTGAGAATGTCGACAACGAACATGCCAAACGTGAAGACCTGCACACGTTGATGATGGGTGACAGCGCCAGACACGCAGATGCGATTCACGCGAATACAATTATTTCTACATGCGAAGACGTGAATGTCGCAGTGGCAATGTCAGCCAAAGAAGACTTATCTGGTGTGTCAAATGCGCAATAACACGCAAGAACAAGAACAACTCGCAGCGGCCGTCAACAAACTCAGCCCGTACAAAGCACCTGGCCCAGACGGCGTTGCCAACATCGTGTTCCAGAGGTGCCGCCAACTGTTCGACTACCTTCTCCCCTTCTTCAATGCCGCAACCAAGCTGTGTACGCACTACGACCCATGGAGAGAATCCATCACCATCATACTACGCAAACCAGGCAAGCCCGACTACTCGGTCCCCAAGGCATACCACCCCATAGCCCTGCTGAACACCACCGCAAAGCTACTATCCTCCATAGTCACAGACAGAGCGTCCTACATCCTAGAAGCCCACAACCTGCTGCCGGCCACGCACTTCGGTGGCAGACCCGGACGCACAACGGAAGACTCCCTACACCTGCTTGAGAGCACGGTTTGTAACGCCTGGAGGCAAGGTAAGGTCGTATCCGCTCTATTTCTAGACATAGAAGGCGCCTTCCCCAATGCGGTCACGGAACGCCTCCTACATAATCTACGGAAAAAGAGACTCCCAAAAGAGATAGTCAACTACGTTGGAGAGCTACTAAAAAACAGGAAAACGTGGCTATGCTTCGACGACCACACGTCAGAATGGTTTAACATCACGAACGGCATCGGACAAGGCGACCCATTCTCCATGCTCCTCTACATCGTTTACGACTCAGATCTGGTAACAATAGCCAAAAATAAAGACGAACTAACTCTCGCCTTCGTAGATGACACCGTACTACTCGCAATAGCCAAGTCGTTCCAAGACACCCACAGAATCCTGGGTGACATGTTGGAGAGAGAAGGAGGCGCATACGAATGGTCAGCCGACCACAACTCACGCTTCGAGACCAGCAAGTTCGGCCTAGTTGACTTCACCCTCAGCAAGACCAAGCCACGCCCCCCCATGACAATCCACGGAAACGTCATCACACCCACCCCCTCGCATAGATTTCTGGGCGTAATCGTAGACCAGGAACTCTGCTGGAAAGAACACGCAGCCTTCGCCCTAGCCAAAGGCGCCGGCTACGCAGCGCTACTTAGACGTCTCTCAAGACCAACCCATGGCATTCCGGCAAGACTCATCCGACAACTCTACCATGCCATAGCTATCCCGAAGATGCTCTATGCCGCGAGCGTCTGGATCAAACCGTTACTCAGCTCGGACTCCGACAACCCGCTACGAGGATCTCAAGGATTAGCTAAGAAGATGACGCAGGCCCAGAGAACGGCAGCGCTAGTCATCACAGGAGCTATGAGAACCTCCCCAACAGACTCGGTAGAAATCCACGCCAACCTCCTACCTATGCTGCTACTTTTACAACACCTACTCCACAACGCCGCCTTATGCCTTGCATCAAGACCCCAATCGCACCCACTATACTTGCTAGTCAAACGAGCCGCCAAGCACAACGTCAAACGGCACAAGACAGCACTACACCACCTTTTCCACGGCCTCAAGATAAACCCGGAAAGAATAGAAACCATCTCCCCACACCCTCTCCACCCCACGTCTCTGACCCCATTCGTTACAGACATCGCCAACTCAAAGGAAGAAGCCAAAGTAGACTTCCAAAATTGCACAAGCCGTATGATGATATTCACAGACGGCTCAAGTCACAACGGCCAAGTAGGAGCTGCAGCAACTCTGTTCATCGACCACAACCACGTCGCCACCCTACGCCAACACCTAGGCAAAGCAACCGAACACACAGTATTCGAAGCTGAGGCAGTCGGACTCGTTCTCGCAGCCCATCTACTTGCCCAAAGGAGAGAAGTCTCCTTCCCCGCGACGATTTTCGCCGACAACCAAGCGGCAATACGCTCT
>Ga0307511_10003746_pt1 | contig 15547 bp, 14 predicted proteins | sample 13_EM_MG_FD_200266 | JGI IMG/M metagenome (GOLD analysis project Ga0307511, IMG submission 200266) | Populus trichocarpa ectomycorrhiza microbial communities from riparian zone in the Pacific Northwest, United States - 13_EM | ecosystem: Host-associated > Plants > Roots > Unclassified | place... | reverse complement strand
GCGAGCTCTACCAGCAGGTCATCCTCGACCACAACAAAAACCCGCGCAATTTTCACGAGCTGCCCAACGCCACGCGGGCCGTGGACGGATACAACCCGCTCTGCGGCGATCACTACAAGATCTACGTTGAGGTCGATGGCGAGACCATCAAAGACATCGGTTTCACCGGTAACGGATGCGCGATCTCGAAGGCTTCGGCGTCGGTGATGAGCTCGTCACTCAAGGGTAAATCGAAGGAAGAAGCCCATCAGCTCTTTGACGTCTTCCACAACCTGGTAACCGGCAATCCCGGCAGCCTCAGCGCGGCAGAACTGGGACGTCTCGCGGCGTTTTCCGGTGTCTCCGAGTTCCCGGCCCGCGTCAAGTGCGCGACGCTTGCATGGCATACGCTGAACAGCGCGCTCGAAGGCGATAAGGAAACGGTGTCAACCGAGTGAAACGATCAGCGAATCAGCCCAAAAAGAGTAAGCCAACCATATGAACATGCGCGAAGAAGTAACCCTGACCCGAAACGCCGAAGCGGTGATGATCCCCAGTGGGGAAAAAGTGCTCGTCCCCGAGGGGGCGCGCGCCACGATCACGCAATCGCTCGGCGGCTCCTACACGCTGATCACCGAGCGCGGACTGATGGTTCGCATCTCCGGCCGCGAAGTCGACGCCATCGGCAAGCAGGTCGACAGCATTCCCGATCTCGCTCCCGGCGAGGAGCTGGCGCCGGAAAAACTCGAAGAGCTGGTGTGGGACCAGCTCAAGACTTGCTACGACCCCGAGATCCCGGTGAACATCGTCGACCTCGGCCTGGTCTATCTCTGCGAGCTCGAAGACGCCGACGGTTCGAAGAACGTGAAGATCAAGATGACGCTGACCGCTCCCGGCTGCGGCATGGGTCCGGTGCTGGCCTCCGACGTCAAATCAAAAGTCGAATCGCTCCCCGGCGTGAAGCAGGCTGAAGTCGAAGTCGTCTTCGACCCGGTGTGGGATCGCAGCATGATGTCCGAGGCCGCCAAGCTGCAGCTCGGCATGTACTACTGATCTGCTTTGGAAATGAAATGCGGTTGCAGCCAGGCCATGCGGCCGTTTGAGTCGATGACTCGCACCCGCACGTAGCCGCTCGCTCCCGCCAGCGCGAACGTGGCCGGGTTGTCGCGCGTGTCCGCCAGAATCTTTCCGCGTGGCCCGATGAACTGCGTGCGGTAGTGGGCCAGATTCTTCACCTTGATCGAGACCCGCATCGTCTCCGCATCCACGCGGTAGTCGATGATCTCCACGCCGGTCGAAGCGTAGAAATTACCAGTCCTGATCGAACTGAGAATCGATTTCGAATCGCAGGTCTCCGCGCGGACCACGATCCAGGCCTTGCCCGGAGGAGCCATGTCGGTATCCCACGGCCGTTTGAGATGGTGGACGTCATCCACTCCGATGCCCCACACGTGTTTGCCCGCGGTCAGCAGCGCGTCCCACATCTCTTCGACAGCCGGCGGGCCCTGCATGTTGACGTACGGATGACCGCTGGCGATCTCCAGCAGCGTGAAGTGTTCGATGCGCAGCAATTCCTCGGCTCCGAATGCCCATCCGAAATTGGGATGGTTGATCGCGGCAATCCCGCCCGCATCAACCACGGCGTCGACGTCATGCTGCAGAGTCTCGACCACGCTCGCCCCATGCTGCGGGCTGACGACCTTCCCGATGCCGATCGCGTTGACGTGAAGCGGCTTCTTTTCCAGCCGGTCGGTGACTTCTTCGCCCGGGATCAACAGCAGCCCGCCGCCGTCGACCGAGGTGATCTTGTCGTGGTCCGTGATCACGAGAAAGTCGTACCCATGTTCGCGATACCAGCGAACGATCTCCTCGGGTGCCGAATCCCCGTCGCTCTCGAGAGTGTGCGTGTGCGTGTTCCCGCGAAACCATCCCGCACTGGCAATCGGAGCAAGGAGCAGCGACAGGAGAAGGAGCTTACGCATCGCAAGATCGTAGGCGAAAACGGCGCGTTGACCGGCAACGGTTTACGGATGCGGTGTGATGGCGACGATCGTCAGCACCGGAAATCGCTTCTTTCCTTCGACGCGATCAGGTCCGTAGTAGAAGAAAACGCGATAGGCCCCAGGTGTCTTGTTCTGCGCATACGCCTCGAACACATCCTCGCCCTTTGGTCCATGCAGCGATTGAAAGAGATGCGTTTGAAGCGAGGGGTGGCGAAGATTTGTCTCGAGGAGGCCGAGCGTTTTACGAACCTGCTTGAGCACTCCCGCTTTCGTCGGACTTAATTCGAGTTCCTTCAGCGATCGTCCCGCCTCGGGTGAGAACTGTAGTTCACGATTCATCGTCGTCGCTGGCATAGCGCGCGAATGACCCGAGCAACTTTGTCTTGCCAGCGGCCGCTTCCGCCAGGCCGCGACGAACTGATGCGAGCGCTTTGGGATTGCGGTAGAGCCACGCTTCGGATGCGGGAACTGAAACCTGGGGGTCGAGCACGATCCGGCCGCGTTCGTCCTGGTAGACGTTGAAACTTGCGTCCTCGAAGTCCTTGAGTGCCTTCCCCAAGGCGAGGCGGTTGCGACCATCAGGGCGGACGTCGCGAGCGACGAGTCTCAGGCCGCTGACTTTTTTGACCTGTTTCTTCATATCGATTCACTTTGCTCGTTGTGGACATAGCTGTCAAGTGGGCAATGCCCACTACTGATGGCTCATTCTGGGACCACCACCCGCGGTAAACTGGCCGCAGTAATGGACGATCGAATCCTCTCCCCGATTCCGCTCGAAGAAGACGCGACGATCGAGCTGTCGCTTCGCCCGCGGCGTCTGCGCGAGTACATCGGGCAGCAAAAGGTCAAAGCCAACCTCGACATCTCCATCGCCGCCGCCCGCAAGCGGCGCGAGACGCTCGATCACGTCCTCCTCTTCGGTCCTCCCGGCCTCGGCAAGACCACTTTGGCCAACATCATCGCCAACGAGATGGATGCCGCCATGCGCTCGACCTCGGGGCCGGCGCTGGAGAAGCCCGGCGATCTCGTGGCCATCATCACCAACCTCGAAAAGGGCGACACGCTCTTCATCGACGAGATCCATCGCCTCCCCGCGCCGGTCGAGGAAGTCCTCTACTCGGCGATGGAAGACTTCTATATCGACGTCGTCATCGGCCAGGGACCTTCGGCCCGAACGCTCAAAGTCGAGCTCCCACACTTCACTCTCATCGGTGCCACGACGCGCGCCGGCCTTCTCAGCGCGCCGCTGCGTGCGCGTTTCGGCATCGTCCATCGTCTCGATTTCTACGACGTCGAATCGCTCGAGATCATCGTCCGCCGCTCCTCCGACATCCTCGGCATCGAAGTCACCACCGACGGCGCCCACGAGATGGCCCGCCGCTCGCGCGGAACGCCACGGATCGCCAACCGCCTCCTCCGCCGCGTCCGCGACTTCGCCGAGGTCAAGCGGGAAGGGAAAATCGACATCGCCATCGCGCGCGAAGCCCTGGAGATGCTCGAAGTCGACGAATTCGGCCTCGACGAAATCGACCGCAAGCTACTCACCACAATCATCGAACGCTTCAGCGGCGGTCCGGTCGGCGTCGGCGCCCTCGCCTCATCGATTGCCGAGGACCGCGGCACGATCGAAGATCTTTACGAGCCGTACCTGATCCAGATCGGATTCCTCCAGCGCACGCCGCGCGGGCGGGTGGCGAGCAAGCTGGCGTACGACCACCTCGGTTACGCAACGGGGGCGACGAGAAGGCAGACGGATTTGTTCTCGTAGTCCGCTCCGAGCCACGCGGTCGCTCCTTCAGCCCGGAATTTCACGCAGGTTCGAGAACCTTTGCTCAATATGATCTCTAAGTTATATTACTTAGGTGTCATGGGACGTAGAGGTCACGGATGAGTTCGATGCGTGGTGGAAGACGCTCGACGAAGACGAGCAGGAGTCGGTGGCGACGATCGTTCAGTTGCTGCGAGCGAAAGGGCCTGCGCTTCCATTTCCCCACTCGTCGGATGTTCGCGGGAGTCGCCACGGGCGGATGCGCGAGCTTCGAATTCAGCACGGCGGTAAGCCCTACCGTGTGCTGTATGCATTCGATCCGCGTCGAATTGCAATCCTTCTTCTGGGAGGAACAAAGACAGGCGATGACCGATGGTACGAGAAGAACGTTCCGGAAGCGGACGCGCTCTACGAGAGTCATCTCGAAGAGCTGAAAGACGAAGGAGAGATCGAATGAAGAGAAACTTCGACGAGCTTTTCTCAAAGATGAAGCCGGAGGCTCAGGAACGGGCGAAGGCTCGCTCCAACGAGTTGCTGCAGGAGATGGCTCTCGCAGATCTCCGCCGTGCCCAGGCCAGCACCCAGCAGCAGTTGGCTAAGACGCTCGGTGTGAATCAGGCGTGGATCTCCCGAGTAGAGCGGCAGACGGACATGTATCTGAGCACTCTTCGTTCGTATGTTGAGGCCCTTGGCGGGGAGCTTGAGGTTTCGGCACGATTCGACGATCGCTTTGTCCGTCTCAACCAATTCGCGGAGATCGAAGGCCGAATGGCAGCCGAGGACGAATTGCCAGCCAAGGTAGCTGGGAGCGCGACGACTTCAGATCAACGAGGGACCCGGTCCGGCTAAGAGTCACAAGGACAGTGTCACGCCATCGCCGCGGACCCAATTTCAGGATGTGCCCGCGAAAACGCCACAAGGTTTGCCGCGTAATCCTCCAGCCGCGGAACGGAAATGCCTGATCCGCTGAGCGCGGCGTCCGCGTTCGTCGTGTCGTAGGTCGTCGGATGGACGAAGTAGTCGACTGCCGGAGATGGAATGCGAAGCAGTCGAAAGACGCCGGGGAGGTGCTCGATTGAGAACTTGGCGATTCCCTTCGTCAGCGGAATGCGGATCACGCGACGGCCGGTGGCGCTGGCGATCACGTTGATGGTTTCATCAACAGTCAGCGGCGCGGGATCGGCGAGCTGGTAGCACTTTTGGACGATGTCGGAACGTCCGGAGACGTGCTCGATGGCGTCGACCATGAAATCACGGGGGACGACGTTGAATGTGTAGCGCGACGGACGGCCGACGACTGGCAGGAGCGCGATGCGCGGCTGGCGTTCCAGCCACTGCATGACGAAGTAGGGGCCGTCGAATTTCTGCGTTGCGCCGGTTTTGCTGTCGCCGACGATGACTGCGGGGCGGTAGATGGTCCACGGAACGTTGCTTTGACGCACCTCGATCTCGGCGAGGTACTTCGTCTCCTCGTAGTGGTTGTTGAACGACTGGCCGCGCTCGAGATCGTCCTCGCGAAAGACGCCCCGCAGGCTCCCGCTTACGTAGCAGGTGCTGATGTAGTGGAAATGCTGCAATCCGCGGCAGCGCTGGGCGAAGTCGAGCATGTTGCGCGTGCCGTTGACGTTTACGCGCACGCCGAGGTCGCGGGAGATGGAGAGATCGTAGATCGCTGCCAGGTGCCAGATCTCGGTGATGTCGCCGGTCGGTGCCTCGATCGGCGATGTGATGTCGCCTTCGATGATGCGAACGCGATCACCGAGGGGTCTCGCGCGCTCGCGGGCGAGTGGGGCGAATTTGGGTTGGACGAGGCAGAGGGCTGTGGCGTCCTTTATCCGGCGGAGGAGGCGGGGGAGCAATTCCGATCCAAGGAAACCGGGATAGCCGGTGAAGAAGAGGGTGGGCATGAAAACCCATTTCACCACAGAGACGCAGAGGACACAGAGGTCTCTCTCTGCGTACTCTGCGCCTCTGTGGTGAAATGACTTTCCGATGGCCAAGCAGGTTGTAAAGATCATTGCCGCGTTGCTCATCATCGCCGCGATCGTCGTGCTCTTTCGCATCCTGCCAGTCGCAACCTGGCTGCGCACCTTCCAAACTTATGTCCGCGGCCTCGGCGCGATCGGCTACGTCGTCTACATCGTCGTCTACGCGATCTGCATCGTCGCTTTCGTTCCCGCGTCGATCCTCACCCTCGGCGCGGGCGCCATCTTCGGATTCGTCGGCGGCACGATTGTTGTCGTCATCGGCGCCACGATCGGGGCAACGCTTGCCTTCCTCCTCGCGCGCACCGTCATGCGGAAACGGATCGAGGCCATGACGGCGAAGAGCGCAAAGTTTCGCGCACTCGATCGCGCCATCGCCAAAGAGGGGATGAAGATCGTCTTCCTCGTCCGGCTGGCTGTCGTTTTTCCCTTCACCTACATCAACTACGCATTCGGACTGACCGCGATCCCGCTCTGGCGATACGTTTTCGCCACCTTCATCGGCATCATTCCCGCTACGGCTGCATTCGTCTTCGCCAGCAGCGCGGCAACGAGTGCTGCGACGACGTCGACGAGCACGGTTACGAAGATCGTCTACATTGCCGGCGGCGTCATCGCCATCATCGTCAGCGTGCTCATCGGCAGGATCGCCACGAAGGCAATCAGGCGCGCCGGTGTTGAAGACGAGTAGCGATATGCTTTTCCCCTCCGGAGGTTCTGATGAGCAATCCCCTTGTTGAGTTGGCAAAGACCGGCCAGAGCGTCTGGTTCGATCAGATGGAACGGCGCCTCGTGACCAGTGGCGAGCTGCAGCGGATGATTGACGAAGACGACTTGCGCGGTTTGACATCGAATCCAACCATCTTCGAAAAGGCGATCGGCGGCAGCGACGACTACGATGCCCAGCTTGGCGATCTGGCCTCGCAGGGCAAGTCGCGCGAGGAGATCTACGACGCGATCACGCTCGAAGACATCGGCAATGCCGCTGATGTTTTCCGCCCCGTCTACGATCGCTGCAAAGGCGGCGATGGATTCTGCAGCCTTGAGGTGTCGCCGCTGCTGGCGACAGACACTGCCGGCACAGCATCGGAGGCCAAGCGGCTCTTCGCCATCCTCAACCGGCCGAATGTGATGATCAAGATTCCGGCCACGCCGGAAGGCATCCCCGCCATCGAAGAGTCGATCGCCAACGGCATCAACATCAACATCACGCTCATCTTCTCGAACGAGGTCTACGCCCAGGTGATGGAGGCCTACCTGCGCGGCCTGGAGCGTCGCGTCGCGCAGGGGCTGCCGATCAACGAGATCGCCTCGGTGGCCAGTTTCTTCGTCAGCCGCATCGATGCGCTCGCTGAAAAACAGATGGAAGCAAAGCTGAAGGAGAATGAGGATCCCGAGATCCGCTCGCTCTTCGGCAAAGTCGCCATTGCCAACGCCAAGCTTGCCTATCAGCTCTTCAAACAGGTCTTCAGCGGCGCGCGTTGGGAGAAGTTGAAGCACCACGGCGCGAACGTTCAACGCCCGTTGTGGGCATCGACCGGCACCAAGAGTCCTGCTTACAGCGATGTGCTCTACATCGAGTCGCTCATCGGGCCGGACACGGTCAACACGGTTCCGCCGGCCACCTACAAAGCGTTCAAAGAGCACGGCCGCGTGGTGATGACGCTGGAGCAGGATCTTGACGGCGCGCGCGCGGTGCTGCGCACGTTCGCGGAGAAAGGCTTCAGCCTCGAGGCCATCACGGCCAAGCTCACCGAGGATGGCGTCAAGTCGTTCGATGAATCGTTTGCGTCGCTGATGATGACCATCGAGTCGCGGCGCGATGAAGCGATCCTCGGGCTTGGCCGCCGCCAATCGCTTCACCTCGGCGCGTCACAGTCCGCCGTTGATCAGGCGGCGCAGCGCGTCGAGAAAGAAAAGTTCGTCGAGCGCATCTGGAAAAAAGACACGACGCTCTGGAAGAACGACGACGCGCACAAGAAGATCATCAGTAACGCTCTCGGATGGCTGACCGTAGCCGAGGAGATGACGAAGGTGTCGGCGGAACTGATGGCCTTCGCCGACTCGGTGAAGGGCGATTTCGATGACGTCGTCGTCCTCGGCATGGGTGGTTCGAGTCTTTGCTCCGAGGTCACCAGAAGACTGTTCGGAGCGCGGAGCGGATACCCGCGATTGAACGTGCTCGACTCGACTGTCCCCGAGGCCGTGCATGCGCTGGAGACGAGTCTCGATCTGAAGCGGACGCTGTTCGTCGTCGCATCGAAGTCCGGGACGACGACGGAGCCGGCAATGTTTCATCGCTACTTCTACGATCGCGTGAAGTCGGTCAAGGGTGACAAGGCGGGCGAGAACTTTGTCGCTGTCACCGATCCTGATACGCAACTCGGTAAGGATGCCAAGGCCGACAACTTCCGCCGGATCTTCATCAATCAGCCGGACATCGGCGGGCGCTACTCGGCGCTGTCGTACTTCGGCATGGTGCCAGCGGCGATCTCCGGTGTTGACGTGGCTACGCTGCTCGATCGCGCAATGCACGCCAGCCACATCGCGCAGTCGCCGGGCACGAAGAAGAATCCTGCGGCGATGCTCGGCGCAGTGATCGGCGCGTTGGCGACACAAGGCCGCGACAAGCTCACGCTCATCACTCCTGCGCCGCTCGATACGCTCGGACTCTGGATCGAGCAGCTCATCGCCGAGTCGACCGGCAAGGAAGGCAAGGGCATCCTTCCGGTCGCCGGCGAGCCGCTGCTGAATCCCGCCGACTACGGCAACGACCGGCTCTTCGTCTGCGTGCGGATGCGTGGCTCGGATACGACATCGACGTTGAAGTCGTTGGCCGACGCCGGTCATCCGGTGGTCGACATGGTGCTCGACGATCCGCTCAGCATCGGCGAGGTTTTCTTCACCTGGGAGTTTGCCACCGCCGTGGCCGGCGCGCTCCTCGGCATCGACGCATTCGATCAGCCGAACGTGCAGGAGTCGAAGGACAACACCAAGCGGCTGCTCGAAGAATTCAAGTCCAGCGGGACGATGCAGACCACCCAAAAGCAAGTTAAGCCGGATGATGCGGAGGCGATCGGCGAGCTGCTGGCCAGCGTGAAGCCGGGCGACTACGTTGCGCTGACCGAGTATTTCGCGGAGACCTCGGAGCGCGACAAGCGCATCGCCGCGATCCGCGAGACGATCGGACGCGAGCTGCACGTGGCCACGACCACCGGCTACGGCCCGCGTTTTCTCCACTCGACCGGCCAGTTGCACAAGGGCGGGCCGGCCACGGGCGTGTTCATGCAGCTCACGGGCGGCGGGCATCAGGACGTGCCGATCCCGAATGAGAAGTTCGGTTTCGGCGTGCTCGTGCGCGCGCAGGCGATCGGCGATCTGCAGTCGCTGGCCAGCCACAAGCGTCGCGCCCTCAGCATCGACCTCGGCGACGACATCGAGGCCGGGCTGGACGCGCTGGCGAAAACGGTAAGGGACGCCTTGTCGAAGGTGACGAAATGACGCAGGCGCAATTCGGCGTGATCGGCTTGGCCGTGATGGGCGAGAACCTTGCTCTCAACATCGAAGAGCACGGCTTCCCCGTCGCGGTCTGGAATCGCGAAGGGTCAGTCACCGATCGTTTCATCGCGAAACATGCGGGGAAGAAATTCACCGGTACGAAGACGCTCGAAGAATTCGTGCAGGCCATCGAACGGCCGCGCCGCATGGTGATGATGATCAAAGCGGGCGCGCCGGTGGACATGACCATCGACAAGCTGGCGCCGCTGCTCGATGAGGGCGACGTCGTCATCGATGGCGGGAACTCCTGGTTCAAAGACACGCAGGAGCGGACGAAGCGGCTCGAAGCGAAGAATCTCCATTTCGTCGGCTCGGGCGTCTCCGGCGGCGAGGAGGGCGCGCGCTTCGGCCCGTCGCTCATGCCCGGCGGCTCGAAGGAATCGTGGGAGAGCATCAAGCCGGTCTTCGAAGCGATCGCCGCGAAAAGCGACTCCGGGCCGTGCGTGACGCACGTCGGTCCCGACGGCGCCGGCCACTTCGTGAAGATGGTCCACAACGGCATCGAATACGGCGACATGCAGCTCATCGCCGAGGCCTATGAAATGTTGCGAAGGGGACTGGGGGCGGATGCCGAGGAGCTGTCGAGCATCTTCGACGATTGGAACCGCGGTCCGCTGGAATCGTTCCTGATCGAGATCACCGCGCACATTTTTCGGGTCAAGGATCCGGAGAGTGGTGCGCCGCTGGTCGACAAGGTGCTCGACAAGGCCGGACAAAAAGGAACGGGCAAGTGGACGGCGCAGATCGCGCTCGATCTGGCTGTGCCGATTCCGACCATCGCCGCAGCGATCGATGCGCGCGTGCTGTCGTCGATGAAGGACGAGCGCGTGGTGGCGTCGAAGGTGTTGTCCGGCCCAACCGCAAAACCGCAGGTCGACGATCGCAAACAGTTCATCAGCGACGTTCACGACGCGCTGTACGTTTCGAAGATCTGTTCCTACGCGCAGGGGATGGCGCTGATCCAGGCCGGCTCGCGCGAATGGAACTGGTCGATCGACATGCGGGAGATGGCTCGCATCTGGAAGGCCGGCTGCATCATCCGGGCGCGTTTCCTCGACTCGATCATGAACGCCTACGAGCGGAAGCCGGACCTGACCAACCTGCTGCTCGACGACAAGTTCTCCGCCGATGCGCAGACGTCGCAACCGGCGTGGCGCCGCGCGGTAGCGTTCGCGCAGGCGAACGGAATCGCGGTGCCTGCGATGTCGGCGTCGCTCAGTTACTTCGATGCGTATCGCAGCGCGGAGTTGCCACAGAACCTGACGCAGGCTCAACGCGATTACTTCGGCTCACACACGTACCAGCGGAATGACAAGGGGGCGGACGCGCCGTTCGTTCATACGGATTGGATACACAAGTAGCGCCTCGAGCGTGGGGTAGCGCCGACGGCTCGTCGGCTGGACCGCCAGCGGCTCGCTGGCGGTTGTGTTGCGCGTATACCGCCGCCGAGCCGGCAGCGGTCCAGCCAGCGAGCCGCTGGCGCTACGCTTACAACTGCGGCTTGAACCAATCCGCCACCTTCTCCTTCACCCTATCCATCCACCCCCGCCGGAACCATTTGCGTAGCGTGACCTCTTCGCTGCGGGCCAGATCATCGAAGAACATCGCCTCCATCTGTGACGCGATGCCGTCGTCGTAGACGTTCACGTTCACTTCGTCGTTCAGACGGAAGCTGCGGTCGTCGAAGTTGGAGGAGCCGATCGTGGTCCAGGCGCCGTCGACGACCATCGTCTTGGCGTGCATCATCGTCGGCTGGTACTCGAAGATGCGGATGCCGTGGTGCAGGAGCATTTCGTAATGCCAGCGGCTGGCTTGGAGCACGATGGGGACGTCGGTGAATTCGCCCGGCACGATCACGCGCACGTCGACGCCGCGACGCACCGCTCCCTCCAGCGCGCGCCGCGTGTCGGGGTCGGGAAGGAAGTAGGCGTTGCTGATGTAGATCGATTTGACGGCGCTGACGATGGAGATGATGTAGAGCAGTTTCACCGTCGAGCTTCCCTCGGCGGGGGACGATTTGAGGACCTGAGTGAGGTGCGGCCCGGCCGGCGGCAACGCAGGAAAGTAGTCGAGTCCCGTCAGCAGTTCGCCGCGGCTCTTCACCCAGTTGTCCATGAAGGCCGACTGCATCTGCGTGACGACCGGCCCTTCGACGCGGGCCACCGTGTCGCGCCAGTGGTCTTTCGCGTCGGCATCGCCAAGCCATTCGTCGGCGATTCCCACGCCGCCGGAGAAGCCGAGCCGCCCGTCGACGATGAGCAGCTTGCGATGCGTGCGATGGTTGGCCGTGGAGATCGTGTACCAGCGGATGGGGTGGTACCACTCCAGGTCGATGCCGTTGCGCGTCATGAAGTCGATCAGCCATTGCGACATGCTGGACGAGCCGAAGGAGTCGAGGATGACTTTGACTTCCACTCCTGCCCTGGCCCGCTCCGCCAACGCCTCGGCGAATTTGCGGCCGATCTCGCCGTCCCAGTAAATGTAAAACTCGAGGTTGATGGTCTTCTTCGCATCGCGAATGGCGGCCAGCATGGCCGGGAAAATCTGGACGCCGTTCCTCAGAATCGTGACGAGGTTCCCCTCGGACATCGGCGTCCCGGTGAGCGCGTGCATGGTCTGCAGAAAGGCGAAGTCGCGCACGCCGAACTGGTGCTTCATGTGGTAGCGCATCGGCAGCCGGCGCTTGATCACCGGCAACGGCGCACGATGCGGATAGCGTGGTGCTTTCTTCTTGCGGAACATCAGCGCTTCGATGCGATCCAGATGATGAGCGCAAAGAGGCCGGCAGCGAGAAGAAAAGCGAACCCGAGGATGATCAGCAGGATGAGGATGACCGCGCCGGCGATGGCGCCGAACGATCGCGGAGGCCGCGTCCGGTCGCGATGCAGGATGAGGGCGTTGAGGTTGATGACGTTCTCTTCGAAGAGCCAGTCGAAGATCGTGCCGGCGATGGGGATCGATCCGAGGGTCATGTCGAGCAGGATGTAGAAAACCATCTTCGTAATGCGAAACAGCGGAACGCGGTGCCGCAACGCGCCGACGATGATCCACGCCGAGAGCAGCGCGCCGATGATCTCGCCGACGCCGGGGATCAGGCTAAGTCCCGCATCGAGTCCGACCCGCTTTCTCGTCCCGGGGATGGGAACTGCTTCGTCCATCAGGTAGGCGAAGCGCCGAAGTGCTACGAGATCCGGCGGCAGCTTCTCATCCGGCTCGAGGACTTCGGGGATGAAGGGGTTGGGCATGGTTGACGGTAATGCAACGTGTGGCCCAGGGGCTGGTGGGTTGCTAAGTTGCTGGTTGCCGAGTTGCCGAGTTGCCGAGTTGCCGAGTTGCCGAGTTGCCAGGTTGCCAAGTTGCCTGTTCTTGGTTTCGTTCTGCCGCATCACGTCCTACCGCGCTACTTAAGGCAACCTGGCAACTTGGCAACCAAGCAACTCAGCAACCCAACATCACTCCCTCGGGAAACTCGGCGAATACAGCACTGCGTTCATAAACAGCGGCAGCGTGCCTCTCCAGAACAACCGGAAGTGCGGCTCGTCGGCGAAGGTGATCACCTGGCCTTTTCCGTACGGTTCGCTGACGAGGTAGATCGAGCCTTTGAGGCGGTCGATTGACTCGTTCCAGGCAACGCCGGCTACGAGTGGCTTCTCCTTCTCGATGGTCACGATGTTGTCGACGGTGTGGCTGACCGGCAGGAAAGCGTGCGAGCCTTCGATGAGCACGTTCGGACTGCGCGGAACGCCGAAGGTCAGGTACGAGCGATCGTTCATTGTCGTCCGGAACGTGGCGCCGGGGACGCGGTAGTCGTTGTACATCTCCGGCGTGGCGTTCTTGTCTTTGTCCTTGTCGTCGTCTTTTTTCTTCGGCGCTTCCCACGGCTTCAGCTTCGAGATGTCGACGTCCTTGTCGCGCAGGAAGGTGCTGGCGCCTTTGATGGTGACCAGCGTGCCGCCGGCGTTGAGCCATGCCTTCAGCTTTTCGGCGTTCTTGCCGAAGCGGTCGCTGTAGTCGCCGTCCGGAAGGATGATCACGCCGTACTTCGAGAGATCGGTGTTGCGCAGCGACTCGACGGAAAGGTTCGAGTGCGGCACGGGCGTATCGATGTCGAGCGTGTGCCAGAGCATGCCGTACGAGGTGGCGTTGACGCGCGGGCCGCCGGCCAGGGCGATGTGCGGGTCTTTGACGTAATGGATCTTGGACGATCCGAAGCTCGTCGCACCAGTCCAGCCGGAGTCGATCGGCGTCACTCCAATCGACACATCGCGCGCGATCCGTTCCAGCGCGGCATCGACATCGGGCTTGTTGTTGCCTTTGAGGACGACGAGTGAGCCGCGCGCGAAACCGCGCTCGTTCACGGTGACGACGTCATCGCTGACGTTGAAACGAAGTCCGTCGCGCAACATCCGGCCGGCGGCGCGATAAACGTTCGGATCGCTGCCGTCGATGATGTAGCCGTAGCGCGCGGCGCGGAAAGCCGGCTGCGCGACGGGAGCATACGGCCGCAGCTCGCCGGTCACCGGCGACGACGTCACATAGGTCTCGACATTCATCGCCAGCGGAAGGGACCACGAAGTCAGGTCGTAGAACTCGTCCGGTTCGTCGGCGTGAGCGCGCTTCTGCTGCTCTTCGACGTAGCCCTTGGTGAAGACGGGCGATTTTTCCAGCAGCGTGTTGGCAAGACCCCCGAGCGGCTGGCGCGTGCTGATCACGACCGTTCCGGCGGGAAAAAGATGTGAGTCATTGGCGTCGCTGTCGATGCGCGAGGCCTTGAGCGTCACCGGCGAGGTGAGTTGCGACATGGCGATCTGCTGGCGTTGCAGCATGTCGATGAGCGGCTGGAAGTTCGGCGCGTTCGGCAGGATCAAATACGTGGCTTGCCCCGAGGCCACCTGCTTGCGCATCATCTCGTAGGTGTACTGCAGCAGCCCCTCGCGATTCTCCGAGGCCGTGCGCAGCGTGGCCATGGCCGTCGTGTAGTGGCGGGCGATGCGATCGGCCAGCGTGTAGACCGTGCCGTCGTCGCGCGAGATTGCAGATCCGGCGCGGCTATGACCGGCAACTTCGTAGGTCATGCCGATGGCGCCGTGCAGCGACGGCCAGGAGTCGCCGTAGCCGGGGTAGAAGAGGTCGAACTCTTCGCCCGTAAAGAATGTCCAGCCCTTCCTGGTAAACGCCTCGGCGTCGGCCCGTCCGAATTTCTCGAGCCACGTGTCGACATCCTTCGGCAGGTTGGCGTTGACCGGCCGCGCGTCGGGCGGGAAAAAGTAGGACGACTGGTAGCCCATCTCGTGGAAATCGACGAAGACCTGCGGATTCCACTTGCGATACTCGGCTACGCGCGCGCGCACCTCGCGCTGCGACGTCCAGGCCCAGTCGCGATTCATGTCGATCAAATAGTGATTGAACCGCCCGCCCGGCCACGGCTCATTGTGCTCCGAGGCGTCCGGGTTCGGATCGGCCTCCTCGCCGCGCGTACGGATGAACCACTGCACGTAGCGCTCGCGGCCGTCCGGGTTCAGCAGCGGATCGATGATGACGACGAGGTTCTCCAGCAGCGCCGCCGATTCCGGATCGCGGACGAGGGTGCTGGCCACTTCCATCGATGCTTCGGCGGACGACGATTCGTTGCCGTGTACGCCGAAGCCGAGCCAGGCGATGGCCGGCGTCGACTTGGCGATCTCGTTCGCACGCCCCTGATTCGTAGCGCCCGGATCGGTGAGCGCGGCCACGTTGGCGCGGATCGAGTCGAGCGCGGCGCGGTTTTTCGGCGAGGTGATGACGGCCAGCATCAACGGACGATGCTCGTAGGTTTCGCCGAACTGCTGCATCGTGATCAGATTCGACCGCGTCGTCAGCAGGCGGAAGTAGTCGAGAATGCGCGCGTGCGGCGTGAATCGTTCGCCGAGCGTGTACCCGAGGAATTCGTCAGGCGTCGGAATGGAGTTCTGAGCCTGCGACGCGGCAGCGAAGAGAAGAACGAACAGACAGAGAGAGAGTCGTCTCATCATGATCTTTCAAATCGTATCGATTGTCGGAGCGATGCTGATTCTGGCCGCATTTGCCGCGCAGCAGAACCGGCGGCTGGCAACGGAGACGAAAACCTATCAGATCCTGAATCTGATCGGCGGATTCTGTTTGTGCGTGACCGCGATCGCGGGAAGGCAGTACGGATTCATCCTGCTGGAGGGGAGCTGGACGGTGGTGAGTGCGTGGGGGCTGTGGCGGGTGGTGGGTAAGGGTGAGTCTATTTT
>Ga0307511_10003744_pt1 | contig 15550 bp, 12 predicted proteins | sample 13_EM_MG_FD_200266 | JGI IMG/M metagenome (GOLD analysis project Ga0307511, IMG submission 200266) | Populus trichocarpa ectomycorrhiza microbial communities from riparian zone in the Pacific Northwest, United States - 13_EM | ecosystem: Host-associated > Plants > Roots > Unclassified | place... | reverse complement strand
GGGTCTTCGAAAAATCGATGGTCCGATATGCCTGAACGATGGAGCGCAATTCTTTCATGGGCTGTATCTTATATGCAATTTACTATTCAGCGCCGGAAAAAAATGGTTTATTAGCGATCTATTCTCTCCAACAGGTAATGACCAGGTCCCAGTTCAACTGACCAATAAATTCCGGCAGGTATCCTTGCTGAACACGGTGAGGGTAGTTCCGTTCAGTTTTACCTCCCGGGAGCCGTCAAATTCCCGGATGGCTATGACTTCGATGGCGGAGCCCAACGTCAGTCCCATATCGCTCAGGTAGGTGAGAAAGCTAACATGATGGTCCAGCACTCCGCTCAGCTTATATTTCTTTCCTGCTTCACATTCAGATAGCGGGAAGGCCTTATAGGTTGGCAGTTTACCATTGGGGTCGGGTATGGGCTCTCCGTGGGGATCAAATTTCGGGTGGCCCAGCATTTCGTCGATGCGGGTGAAAAAGCGGTCGGACTGAATATGCTCTACCTGTTCGGCAATATCATGCACTTCTTCCCATCCCAGGCCCATTACATTTTTCAGAAAGAGTTCTGTCAGCCGGTGTTTGCGCAGGATGAGCAGGGCCTGAATTCTACCCTTATCCGTCAGTTCGATGGCTTTGTATTTTTCATACCGGATCAACTTCTTTTTAGCGAGGTTCTTCGCCATGCTGTTGACGCTGGGCATCTTAATGTCCAATAAGCTGGCAATGCGTTTGACAGTAATGGGTTCATTGCCCAGCGAGAGCCGGTGCAATGCCTTTAAATAATTCTCTTCCGTCCATGTCATCATTCCATAAAGATACCCCGTTCCGGCATATTGGTGAAAGTCCATTAAAATAAATTTGTTAGATTAACCTAACTTTGTACTTTTGACGATATAAGTATGTAATTATGAAAAAGACCATGATCCGGACGGCATTGTTCCGGGTAACCGGAATGCTGCTGTTGTTCGCGCATGGTACCCTGCTGGCACAGGATCCGGTGTCGGGATACCCTATGGCAGGCCACCCGGCGAAGCCGGGACGGAACGACTCTGCAAGGCTACCCGGGATCGACACCCTGAATGAAGTCGTCGTCACGGGAGTGTCCCGGGCAACACTGGCGCGGAAAAGTCCCATTGCCATCACCAGTGTCTCTTCCCGGGCAATCGACAGGACTGTGGAAGCAAATATTATCGATGCCCTGGTAAAAAATGTGCCGGGTCTCAACGCCGTAAAAACCGGCCCCAATATTTCGAAGCCATTTATCCGCGGACTAGGCTATAACCGGGTGCTGACCCTGTACGATGGGATCCGGCAGGAGGGGCAGCAATGGGGCGACGAACATGGCATCGAAGTAGATGCCTACGCCATCGACAAGGCGGAAGTCATTAAAGGTCCGGCAAGTCTGCTCTATGGATCGGATGCCGTAGCCGGGGTGGTAAGCATGTACCCTGCTATTCCTGACGAAAAAGACGGAAAATTGCATGGGCGCCTCTTGAGCGAGTATCAAAGCAATAATGGCCTCACCGGCAACGGTATCCGCCTGAGCCGCAGCGATCCACATTGGCTATGGGTGATCCGGGGCTCTTACCGGCTGGCAAAAAATTATACGAACCGCATCGACGGAAGAGTGTATAATACCGGGTTTGCCGAAAAAAACCTTTCTGCAACAACCGGCTATGTTTCCGCATGGGGGGCAACCTACCTGAATGCCACCTTGTATGATAATTTACAGGGGATTCCTGACGGCAGCCGGGATTCCCTCACCCGAAAATTCACCCGACAAATTTATGAAGGGGCCCGGGATACCCTTACGAACCGGCCCATTGTACCCGATGCGGTGCTGAATTCCTATACGCTGAGTCCTTTGCACCAGCATATACAACATTACCGGGTGTATACCAATAACCATTACCGGCTGGGGAATGGAGAAATAGATGCCACCGTTGGATTCCAACAGAACATCCGCCGGGAATACAGTCATCCCACCGCTCCGGAGCAGGCCGGCCTCTATGTCCGGCTCAATACGATCAATTATGGTGTACGGTATATAGCCCCGGAGTTTTCCGGCGTGGAAATGACAGTGGGTGTCAATGGAATGGTGCAGGACAATAAAAGCAAGGAAGCGACCGACTTCCCTATTCCGGATTATCGTTTGTCCGATCTGGGTGGGTACCTCTATGGCAAATGGGCGAAAGATCGACTTGTCATCAGCGGCGGTCTGCGGTACGATAGCCGCGCCTTAAATGGGAAGGCCCTCTATACCGGCATAGATCCCCGTACCGGCTTCGGCCGGCAGATGTCCCTCCCCGATACGGCCGGGGCCAGCATGCAATTCTCCGTTTTACACAAGCAATTTACCGGACTGTCGGTAAGCGCCGGCGTTGCCTTCCAGCTTACGGATAATATAAGTCTCAAGCTGAATATTGCCAGGGGATACCGAAGTCCCAATATTACGGAGATCGCCTCCAACGGGCTGGACCCGGGCGCCCATATTATTTACCTGGGTAACCGCAATTTCGTTCCCGAATTCAGCTGGCAGCAGGACCTGGGTATTAGCGGGGACTTTCGGCCTGTCACTGTCTCCTTTAGTGTGTTCAATAATAATGTGCAGCATTATATCTACCTGGAACAGTTGACGGACGCTCAGGGCAATCCGCTGACCGATGCCCAGGGCAATAAAACATTTCAGTATCAGCAGGCATCGGCACAGCTCTATGGGGCGGAGGGTCTGCTGACCATCCATCCGGTGGACTGGAAAGGGTTTAGTTATACCAATACGATCGCTACGGTGTATGGATTCAATAAAAAAAGTGAGTACCGGAACAAGGGCAATGCCGGTGAATACCTGCCTTTTATTCCACCCCTCCAATGGCTGAGCAGTATCAGCCAGGAATGGGGAACCCGTTGCAAATTATTTGCATCTTTGCGGGCAAAAGCCGAGCTGGAATATAATGCGGCGCAGCATAGGTTTTTAGCCCTGTATCACAGCGAAACCTTCAGCCCGGCCTATACACTTCTCAGTTTGTCGGCGGCTACTACAATGTTGTATGATAAGAAGCATTCGATACAATTACAAGTGCAGGTGAATAATTTGTTAGACCGGTCCTTTCAAAATAATCTCAGCCGGCTGAAATATTTTGAATATTATTTGCAATCTCCTAGTGGTCATCTGGGGATGTATAACATGGGTCGAAATATCTGTGTAAAAATAGTGTGCCCTTTTTAAAAAATATTGAAGCAGCAATAAATTGATTCTGTTGTCTTTGTAGAGTGAGCAGGCATTTGGTAAAAAAAAGTGCGACCCTAACAAGCGCTAGTTTGTCCGAATTGCCTAGTTTTGCTCCGTTATTTCAACCAAACCTACTTAGCATTGAGGCCTGATTACGCTTCGAAACTCTTCGATGATCGGCGGGACAAGTATGTTCTCCTGATAGCCTCCCTGGAAGGGAACTCACTCTATTGATCCCCATCTTTCTCTTTTTTTCGGCATTACCAGTCACTTATCCTGTCAAACGGATGAAGGCCATTAAATCTTCCTCGAACATATGAAAAAATATTCCGACGACGAATTGCTGTCTCTTTTAAAGGTATGCGATACGAAAGCCCAGTCCTGTTTTTATGAATCGAATTTTCGCCCGATGGTCAAATATGCGATGTATTGGATCAGGCGGGACGCCGCAGAAGACATTGTCAGCGAGCGTTTGATGATAGCTATGGGAATTGCAGTCAACTTCGACACCCTTTGTCACCTGATAAACTCTACCTACATTTCTGTCCGCAATGCCAGCATTAATGATCTGCGCAAGGATAATACCCGGAAAAAGGTCGAGGCCAACGTTAAATATCCTGTTGCAGATCAAGGAACGGCACTTGACATAGAAAAGATATACGCGGAAATGACAGCGCAGGTTTTGGAAGGATTGAAAGAGCTGCCCCCTGAGACTGCGGCCATTATCCGATCTTTTTATTTAGAAGAGAAGTCTATTACTGAGATTAAAATGGGAACGGGCATCGAAAAGAGCAATACCATCGTCAAAAAGAAACAACGAGGCCTTGGCTTACTCCGGTCTTTTCTGAAATTCTGACCGGGTCAAAAAAAAAATCTAAAAAAAATAATGGTTTTGTGTCATCTCTGTGCTGTCCATCTGTAATACTAATAAGCGGGGGGAATCAGTGAATCCCTGGATGACCTAACCTTATCACTAAATTAACACGTATGCCACTTGTACCGGAAGAAAGAATAAGAATTCTGACTTTCAAATACATAGCTAACAGCCTGACAACAGCAGAAGATAAAGAGCTACATGATCTCATGGCCCTTTATCCGGAAATAAATGAATTAATCCGTCGGATGCAGGATAAACAACAGGTCGCCAAAGATCTTCAGCTACTGCATTCGATGGATGCCGGCAAAGCTTATGCCAGGGCAGCATTACCACGCATTCCGCAGACGCCGCCTGTTACGGAAACAGGCTGGAAGAGAATAGCTATAGCAGCAGCGGCCATATTCCTTTTGTTAGGTATTCCTGCTTACCTCTTCCTCCGGGAAGGAACCGGGAAACCAGGCAAAGATACAAGTCCTCCCAGCGTGGCTGATGTCAATCCGGGAAGCGATAAGGCTACCTTAACGCTTATTAATGGAAGCCAGATCCGATTGGATTCTATGCCACTGGGAAAAGTTATTGATCAGACCGGCTCCTCCCTTCGGATGGAAAGTAGTGGCTGTATAGCCTATACTCCTTCCTCCGCTCCCATCCGGGAGAATTTTAGCGGGCTGAATGAAGGTCAGTACGATGGGACCTATTATAATACGTTGACAACCCCCCGGGCGGGACAATTTGCGGTGTACTTGCCGGATGGAACGAAGGTATGGATGAATAACGCCAGCTCTTTGAAATATCCCACTGTCTTTCGGGGGAAGAACAGGGAAGTATCTTTCAGCGGAGAAGGACATTTTGAAGTGGCGAAAAATACTTCCCAGCCTTTCCGGGTGAAAGTAAATGACCTATCCGTAGATGTGCTGGGTACCAGTTTTGCTATCATGGCCTATCAGAATGAAAAAGAGATCAGCGCCACCTTACTGGATGGAAAAGTAAAACTGGACAACGGAGTGAAAACTCAGATCATGTCAGCAGGAGAAAAGGTGATCATCGCCGAAGGGAAGCCCTGGAAAAGCCAGGAGCACATAGATCCGGACGCAGCGATCGCCTGGCAAAAAGGCATGTTCCAATTTGTTAATGCCAGTCTTGCGACCGTATTGGAACAACTAGCCCGCTGGTATGATATAGACCCGGAAATACACGGGGAAGTTCCCCAACACCAATATGATGTTCTCATCTCCCGTAAGAAAAAGCTTTCTGAAATATTGCAAGCCCTTCCGCATGAGGACATTCAATTCAGGATCGAAGGAAGAAAATTGATCGTCACAAAAAAATAGTCTCCATTACCATTAGGACCTTATCCTGTATTTTTAGATACACAAGAAACCATCGACGTCATCCATCTGGCGTCTTTGGTTTTTCTTGTTGATGCTGCTACCAACAGCATTGGCATGATTCACTATAGAGAACAGATCGGTTAAGTCCCTGTTATTCACAGCTAAAAATTATTCAATGAATTCTCATTCTCCGGGTAAGGCTTCTCTGCAACCTATGTTGTTCAGTTTCTTCATGTTAGTCACTATCACGGTCCAATCGCAGAACGAACGCATTAATTATCCCCTCCAAACCGCTCCTTTATCGCACGTATTCGCAGTCATTTGCTATCAGATCGACTATTGTCCCAGTTCTGTAGAAGATGTAAAGAGCATCCTGGAGACCATTGTTACACTGAAACTGGAAAATATTACGTTGAAGGCATTTCTCGATAAGTACATGCCTTTGTATGGCATGGAATATTCCATCGAAAACAGGAGGATCTTCCTGAAGAAAAGAAAAGACGGCCCCCTGCTCCCGCAAGATGAAATGGTGCAGAAAAAACTGCCAAAAGTGGAGGGCATAGTTCTTAACCAACAGGGAAAATTATTGGCAGGAATAGAAGTACACATAAAAGGCGGCTCAGGATATACCAGGACCAATCAGCAAGGTGAGTTTACCCTGAGAGATGTGGAAAGGGATGCCGTCCTCAGTTTAAGCGGGAAAGACATAGGAATAGTAGAGGTGAAAATTAATGGAAGAAGCCAGCTTATCATTCATTTGAGAACGTTTGTACAGTACCTGGACGATTTTAACGTCACCCTCCTGATTAACAATGGGTATCAAAGAATACACAAGGATCGTGTCACGGGATCCATTGATTTTATCAATCATTCACTGATCGATCGTAGTGTCGCTCCGAATATTTTAGACCGGATCGAAAATATTTCCTCCGGTGTATTGGTCAATCATGGACAGGCTTCCAGCGGACTTCTGGCAGGATCTATTCTCATCCGCGGGCTCAGTACGCTTTCCGCTAACGCCAATCCACTGGTCATCCTGGACAATTTCCCCTATGACGGAGATCCCAATAATATAAACCCTAACGATATAGAAAATGCCTCTATCCTTAAAGATGCCGCGGCCACCTCCATCTGGGGGGCAAGAGCCGGAAATGGCGTGATCGTACTCACTTCCAAAAAAGGTAAGACCCCCTATCCCCAGGTAACCGTCAACAGCAGCATTAGTTTCCAGCCAAGACCTTCCGTATTTAATGTGCATACCATATCCAGCCAGGACTACATAGATTTGGAAAAGGATCTCTACAGCCGGAGCTTTTATGCTCCTGCCTTCAATAATACCCTGAATTATATTCCGGTCACCCCTGTTGTCATGCTGTTGCATGCTGCGGACCAGGGAACTATTTCTCCGGAAGAAGCCAGCTCCCAAATAGAAGCGATGAAAAAAAAGGACGCCCGTAACGACATCCAAAAATATCTCTACCGTAATAGTATCAACCAACAGCACTCTATACAGTTGAGCGGACGTCTATCCCGGTCCGATTATTATTTTTCTGTCGGCTGGGATCATAATCTGGCCAATCTTTCGGGAGTACAATACGACCGGATTTCCCTCCGGGCGCAGAATAATTATATAGTGGGTAGACATTTCCAGTTTTCCGCGGGAATGAATTATACAGAAGGCATCAATCAGAACGGCAATAATCCCGGTTATAATTATCAAAGTATCCGGGGGAATAAAAGGTTTTACCCCTATGCCCGGTTAGCGGATGCGCAAGGGAATCCGTTACCCATTTATGCAGATTACAATCCCGACTATCTTCAAAAAACGGCAGCTCTTGGCTTTTTAGACTGGACTTATTCTCCTCTCCGGGACATTTCTGCAGAAACAAACAAAATCAAAACACAGGATTATTTATTGAACCTGGGTACTCAATATAAAATCCTGCCTTCCTTGCGTTTGGATCTCAAATATCAATTCGAGCGGCAAAACACTTTTGGAAGTGATCAGCATAGTGATTCTTCCTACTATACCCGCGACCTTATCAATAGCCTCACCCAGGTAGCCCCCATCACCAATAACCTGACCTATCCTATTCCATTGGGGGCCATTGCAGACCTTAGCCACCAGGCGATCATTTCCCATCAGGGAAGGGCCCAATTAAACTATCACAAGTCCTGGGATACCGCACACGATCTCTCCGTAATGGGAGGGTATGAGATCCGCAGCCTTGTCACGACAGGGAACAGCAGCCGGCAATATGGCCTGGGCAATCCTGCTGCTATTTCTCCTATCAATGATAACAACCTTTATCCTGCTTACATAACGGGCAGCTTCAACGGCATTCCTTTCGCACCACCCCCTGTTAACAAAAAAGATGATTTCATTAGTTATTTTGCAAACGGATCTTATACTTACCGCAATTTGTACACTTTCTCCGCAAGTGCCCGGGAAGATGAAGCGAATCTCTTCGGAGTAAAGACTAATCAGAAAGGAGTGCCTTTATGGTCGGTAGGCGGGGCCTGGCAACTGAGCAATGAGAATTTCTTTCATTCAGCATGGTTGCCTTTGTTCACACTCCGCGCTTCTTATGGCAGCAGCGGTAATATTTCAAGGCTTGCCACTGCTTATACAACGGCGATCTATACACCGGGACAGGTCACCGGAACACCGTATACCTCAGCGAGCATTCAAAGCCCTGCGAACGATCATCTCGGCTGGGAAGTAGTGAAAATATCCAGCATGGGCCTGGACTTTGCCACCAAAAACAAAACCCTTACCGGTACGATAGAATATTACCGCAAGGATGCTACCGGCCTTGTGGCACAGACAGCGGCTGACCCAACCCTCGGGTTGATACAGAATCCCGGCAGTCACGCTGCCTATTACGCGAATACAGCCTCGATGAAAGTGAAAGGCCTCGAAATAGAGCTGGCGACCCGTAATCTAGCCGGTAAATTCGCCTGGACTACCAATTATATTTTCAGCTATTCTTCTTCCAGGGTAGCGAAGTTTACAATACCGGTGGGGGCAGGGAATTCCTATCTGAAGCAAAATATCATCAATCCTGTATCGGGGAAACCGCTGTATGCGATTTATAGCTATAAATGGATGGGACTGGATCCGCAGACCGGTGATCCCCTGGGATCTTACAATGGGAAAGCCAGCAAGGACTGGAACTCCATCTATAACAATACCACACTGGACAGCATGGTATATAACGGACCATCCCAACCTACCGTTTTCGGGGCTCTGCGAAACAACTTTACCTTGAGTCATTTCTCCCTATCCTTTATTATCAGCTATAAATTCGGTTACTATTTTCGTAAACCATCACTCCGCTATGGAGAGCTGTTTAATAGCTGGAACGGCAGCGGCAGCTATGCACAGCGGTGGCAGCGACCCGGCGATGAGAGAAGAACGAATGTTCCTTCCATCAGTTATGCCGTCAACTCTGCCAGGGATGATTTTTACTCCTACTCCTCCATCCTGGTAGACCGGGCAGACAATATCCGACTGGAGGACCTGCGTCTTGGCTATGAAACCAATAAATTCCATTGGGGGAAATTTCATTGTCCGCGGCTCTCCCTCTATAGTTATCTGTCCAACCTGGGATTATTATGGAAAGCCAATAAGAATGGGATCGACCCTTATTATATAAATGTTCCTAAAGATGGGAAACGCTATTCCCTCGGTGTGAGTGTAACTTTTTAAATCAATCGAACGTCATGAGAACAAGTCCCTGTTTATATACCTTTTTATTGCTGTCCGTCTTTTCTTTTTCCTGCAAAAAATCTTCCTTTCTGAATGCCAATCCGGATCAGTCCCTGTTGGTGCCAGGCACGCTGCCCGATTGCCAGGCCCTGTTGGATGACGACAGAGTGATCAATGGATTTGGAAATTCCGGTTATCCCAGCCTGGGGGAGACAGGTTCCGATGATTATACCGTCAGCCCGGAGCAGTATGGCGCCTATTCTGCCATTGACCAGCAGGCAGTGATCTGGGCCCGGACAATTTATACCAGCGGAGAAGTCAACGACTGGGACCTACCCTACCGGGTGGTCTATACAGCCAATGTGGTCCTGACTGCCTTAGACAATATTAATCCCGGCGACAATCAATTGACCACCTGGAAGAATATACGGGGCAGCGCTCTTTTTTACAGAGCTTTTGCCTTTTATCAATTGGCCCAGATCTTTGCACCAACCTATGACAGCAGCACAGCCGGAACAGACTGGGGCCTCCCCTTACGCCTGTCGGCAGATGCCAACGAACAACTTTCCAGGGCCACCGTTCAGCAGACGTATGATCGGATCCTTCAGGACCTGTCAAATGCAAGAACCCTATTACCCAAGGATACGTTAGGCTTCCCAACCCGGCCTTCCAGAGCTGCGGTATACGGACTGCTGTCCCGCGTATACCTAAGTGCCCGGGATTACCACTTATCCTTACTCTATGCGGATTCCTGCCTGCAACTGCAGCATGCACTGATGAATTATGACACGATCTCCACGACTGCCCTCTTCCCATTCAACCGGTTCAATTCGGAGGTGATCTTCAGCGCCGCCTATTTTTCCAGCGGTCCTTCCGCTACATATAAATCCTACGTGGATAGCTTTCTTCTTCAATCTTACCAGACTGATGACCTACGAAAAAAATTGTTCTTCAAGTTTGGAAATTATTTCTTTGGCAGGTACGACCAGGAAGGTTATAATTTTTCGGGGATTGCTACGGACGAAATGTGGCTGACAAGGGCAGAATGTTATGCCAGGGCCGGCAATACCACCGATGCCATGAATGACCTCAACAACCTGCTCCAGACAAGATGGGCAGCCGGCGCCTTTATTCCCTATACTGCTACGGATGCCAATGACGCCCTGCAGCAGATCCTTCTTGAAAGGAGGAAGGAGCTACTGTTTCGTGGCACCCGCTGGACCGATCTGCGAAGGCTGAATAAAGATACCCGGACTGCCCTGGCACTGACCCGGACTGTCAATAATGTGGCATATACGCTTCCACCTGGTGATCCCCGGTATGTCTATGCCATTCCTGATAATGTGCTTTCTTTTAACCCGGGCATGCCCCAGAATCAACGATAAACTTCATGGTGCTATTTCCCGCTAAGGGTACAATGAACTATGGATCATTACTTCCACCCCAGCCGCCTCATAAGCGCCACTCGACCCCGTATACGAAGTGAACGCACCGACACAATAACCATAAGGCCCCCAGTTAGCACAGTTATAAGGATCGGCGGGCTGGTATATCAGCGTACTCGTGGTAAGTGGCATTCCCGAAAAACTGTCTAATGCAAACCAATAATAACTGCCGGTTTTTCTTTCCGGACGGAAAGAGGTAAATGCAGACAAAGAAAGGGCTAAGGCTACTGCGATGAGCCCCCAGATTTTACGTTTCATAAATTACTATTTAAGGTGATGAGAAAAAAATACTGCTTCCCGAAGCCTGCTGCTGTCTTTGGCAGAGACCTCCGGTGATAGAAAAGAGTATAAAAAAAAGATTGAATACAATGTGCTGCCCCCAGGTCATTCCTTGGATAACACCTCCGCAGGAACAGGGCAAGTGGTGTTGCGTCCTCAGCATGACCAGCAGATAAGCGGTAAAAACAACCAATAGAACAGAAGAAAGATAGAAGCCTTTCAGCCTTTCTTTTCCGGAGATTAACAGAACAGCAATTGCTAACTCCAACGCTGGCACACCCCACACCACCCATCCGGCAAAATGTCGGATCCAGGGATAGCTTTCCAATTGGAACCGGAAAAGATGCCAGCGGAAGAGTTTACTGGAGGCCGCATACACGAATAAAAGTATCAGAGAAAAGGCGCAGACCTCTGCAATACTATTTTTCTTTTTTGTGATGAATTCTTTGAGGGAGGGAAGCCCCTTAATGGTTCTTACAGACATAACGATAGGTTTGTACTCCATGAATACTAAATGGAAGGTCGTTAGACTTTTAGAACCGAGGCCGCAAAAACCGAGAAGTAATTGTCCGATTACTTATATCCAAGTTACGTAGAGATGAAAGCTATTTCCAAATCAGAGGGTGTGACTTTCGGCAGCATTTGTGTTACTTTTAACCGGCCGCTTATTTTTCCGGTACTGATCGGGCGAGAGGCCCATCCGCCCTTTAAATGCTTTATTGAAGCTGCGGACTTTTCTATAACCGCATTGTCCCGCGATAGATTTTACCGGCTCATCGGTCTCCCGCAATAAAATGGCAGCCTTCTCCATGCGCTGCTGCAGGATGAATGCGTGGAGAGAAGTTCCAAAACATTCCCGGAACTGCTCCTGCAGCTTGGTCTTATTGATAGAAAAGTGTTTGCAAATAAATGTCACGGGCATTTCTCTGTGGAGATTGCCGCCAATATGCTCCCTGATCTGCAGGAGCAGGCCGATGTCCTTTTGATGCATCATAAGAAAGGTTGAGGGTGTATGGTCTTTCCGTGGATATCAAAAGGAGAACCGGTCCTATAAAAAAGATAAGGTTATTTTTCTATTTTCTAAAAGTAAAATGGATAAAGTAAGTATTTCTATGTATAGCTAAAACACTTATGCCTTACCTTTCCCCTTTCCTTTTTTTAGCGGAGGCTTGCTCATTTCCTGCGTGATGATCGACTGGGGATGTTCGCTTATATACGTTCCACCATGGCGCAGCTTTCCCTTCCCGTTCTTCTTAGTCCAGAATTGAAGGGGAAAAGAAGTATTGAGCTGTCCCCCATAATAACTGACGCTGAATCTTACATCCGAACCTCTGCCATACTTGTCGCCACCGACAAGACCGAGGGGCGTTCCGGCTTCTACTACCTGCCCGGGCTTGACAAAGGCGCCATCCTTTTTCAGGACACCATACTGACCGAAAGAGCAATCGCCGTGGACAATTTCTACATAGTTCCAGCTCCCCGTAGTGGCGGCACCGGCATCATTCTCTGTATTAGTCACATCGACTGCGGTAACCGTTCCACGCCGGGCCGAATAGATCGTATCGCCCGGCTTCATCTTCAGGCGGATGGTGAAACTGCTATCTCCTTCTGCAGCGGTCCCGCCCCCATTCCCCCTGGTATTCCAGACCTCATAAGCCTGCGCTTCCTTTCCGGGAGCTATAGGCAGCAAATACGTGAAATCGGGATTGACGGAAGGATGGAGGCACCCTTTGTGGAAACTGCTCTTATATTTGAGCTGTATGTCCTTCCCTTTCTCGGGTGACACGGTGAATAACTTATTAAGGCCTGGCCGGACCTCCGCTTCGTAAGGCAGGGAATGGTCCGATTTCGCATTTTCCAGTGTTGTGAACTCCACTGTCAGCACATAAGTGCAATAAGCCCGGTTCATGCAGGAAAAGATATAGTTGCCCTGTCTGTCCAGAGCATAACTGACTTCGATCACCCGCTGGGAAAATAAAGAGGATTGCAGGACCAGCAGCGTGGAGGCTAACAAAAAAATATTTTTCATTCTATTTCTTTAGGCATCCAATATACTAAATTGCTCCTTCCATTAAAGAAAGAAGATGAAAATATACCAGCAAGCCATCTCCTTACAGCAGAGAAAAAGAGGGTTCCACCTGATAACTGCTGAAATTATCCGGGCATGCCCCGGGATTAGCCAGATCAACGCAGGTCTCTGCCAGGTATTTATCCAACATACGTCTGCTTCATTGACCATTAACGAGAACGCAGATCCGACGGTCCGAAAAGATTTTGAAACTTACTTTAACAAAGCCGTCCCCGAAAACGATCCGGATTATCTGCATGATGATGAAGGATCCGACGATATGCCGGCACACCTGAAAGCAGCCCTTCTGGGTAGTTCGGTTCTCATCCCTATTGTCCGGGGAGAATTAGCCCTGGGAACCTGGCAGGGTATCTATCTTTGCGAACACCGCAACCAGGGCGGCAGCCGGGACCTGGTCATTACCTGTTGGGGAGAATAATAGCATGAAAGATATAGAATAATTCCCCAAAATACTAATTAATTTAGTATTTTCACCCCATGAAACATACCCGGCAATTATCGACCCATTCCAGGGTAGTGAAGGATCACCTCACCAAATACAAGGATACCTTCACCGCCTTCTGTGAACTATTGAATAATTCACTTCAGGCCAGGGCAACACAAATTGATCTGCGGATAGAATATGTCAGCACCAGCGCCTATAAAGCGCCATTGATGAAAATAGAATTGACCGACAACGGGATCGGAGTGGCCGCCTCGGAGTTCGAAGACAAGATCCTTTTAATCGGTACCGATGTCAAAAAGGACGGACAAGGTATCGGGAGATTCGGGGCCCTGCAGATCGGCGAAAAGATGACCATCGAGACCGTCGCCTACGATCCGGAAAACAAGCATTTTTCCCGGGTGGAATTTCCCCTGGACAGTTCGAAGATCTCTTCTACGCTGGCAAAAGTAAATCTTGAATACGATGTAGAGATCCTGAAGAAAAAGGCCAATCCCTATTATAAGGTTACGATCGAAAAATTACACCATAACCAACAAGGAAAGGTGCCCCTGAAAAATAAGATCTCGGAAAAATTCAAAAGCGACGCCATTCAACAATCGATCTTTGAAAAATATCCACTACAGATCTTCAACAGGGACGTAAAATTCACTGTAAACGACTCCCCTCTCAATCCCTCCGACTTTGTCATCGGCACCCCAACGATCAAAAAAAACCTGTATGTCGATATCAAAGGCACCGAGCACCCCTTCGACTTTCATTTTTACCAGGTAAAAAGCAGCCTGCATAAAGTAAAGGTCTTCTTCTATGTGGAGAATGCCGGCATCAAGTCCGTAGCCCACGAGTTCACCTATTCCTCCGACTGGTATACCCCCGACCTGGGGACCTGGTTTATTTACCTTGACTCATCTTTTTTCAATACCGACCTCTTCCGGAACATCGACCTCGATTCCCTGGGCGATGAAGAAATAAAACAACTAAAAGAGTTTATTAAAAATACCATCAATAATTTTTTCAAGGCCAATAACCTACGCTTTGAAAAATTCATTACCGAACTGGAGAGAGATGCCGCCTACCCCCACTCTTTTAATTCCCCTATTGCCAAATCCAGGGAATTGCTGTTTCAAAAAATAGCGTATATCGTAGAAGATGAATACAAACTCCATGACCAGAAAAATGAAAAAATAAGATCCCTCTTCTATTCCCTGCTGGATAAATCCCTGGCCAATGGACATGTGGAAGAAATATTTTCCAAAGTCGTCACCCTGTCTGCCTCCAATATGGAGAAATTCCACCAACTGCTGGAACAGACAGAGCTGGAAAATGTCATTACTTTTTCCAGCGCCGTGGCGAACAAACTGGAATTCCTGGACTTCCTGCATGAGCTGACCTACGGCAGCCTTGCTAATATCTTACTGGAAAGAAGCCAGCTCCACAAGATCATCGAAAAAGAACTCTGGCTTTTCGGAGAAGCCTATAACGGTTCCCAGCATCTATGGTCCGACAAGAAAATAGGGAATATCCTTGCAGAGCTGCGGGAAAAATATTTTAATTATGCCCCCACCGCAGCCGATGACAACCTGATCGGAACAGAGCCTATCGAAGGGCTGGACAATATAACGGATCTCTTCTTTTTAAATGAAAAAATACTGGACAATGAAGACAGGGAAATAATGGTGGTAGAACTAAAATCCCCCAAATGCGCCATTGGGAAAAAAGAGCTGCAGCAGATAGATGACTATGCTTTCACCGTGGAATCCTTCCCGGGACTACCCAAAGAAAATACCCGCTACAAATTCATCCTGATCTCTTCCCGCCTGACCCCTTATGCCAAATCGAAAATGAAATCCAGCCGGGAAAAATACAAAGAACCTTTTCTCTACGACCGGAAAGCAGAAAAGAAAATCGATGTCCTGGTCATGGAATGGTCGGAACTGATTGCCATCAACCGGCGCAAACTGGGCTACCTATCATCGAAGCTGGAAGTAAAGAACAAGAGCGTTAAAGAAAAATTCGAATCGGAATACGCCGATATTATTAATGAAAAAGTATCGGCCCGGCTGACGAAAACAAAAGAATCAGCGCGCACGGGTGTGCGCGCTGATTCTTTTGTACATTAATAGCGAGGAAGATCAGGAGTAGGTATTT
>Ga0307511_10003743_pt1 | contig 15551 bp, 19 predicted proteins | sample 13_EM_MG_FD_200266 | JGI IMG/M metagenome (GOLD analysis project Ga0307511, IMG submission 200266) | Populus trichocarpa ectomycorrhiza microbial communities from riparian zone in the Pacific Northwest, United States - 13_EM | ecosystem: Host-associated > Plants > Roots > Unclassified | place... | reverse complement strand
CCCGTCAACCCCCCCCTCCTGGCCCTGCCCCATTCTAGCCCGTTTCGCCTCCCCTTCATAAGGTATAGTCGTCTTTCTGAGGCGCCCAAGTCGTTCAATCCTTCCCAAACTCGGATTGAATTTTGGGGGCTGTGATGGATCCTCGAGATGCGATTTTGACATGGTATGAGAGGGTGTCATAATATTCGAATGACTTTATTGCGGTTACAAATGGTTGTAGTGGTTTAGATAAGAATTAGCACTTAGTTTTACAAACGGCTTTACATACATTTCTCGCCAAGCTATAGGCGAAATTTAGCCCATACAAAAAAAAGAAGGTTTTGGACCAGACGCTCTAGGAGAGCGGCATGTGCCAACCAGACTAGTAGATTTTCGCCTTTGCAGAAGGCATATGGAAAGGATGTTGATCGCCTAACCCGTTTTAGCAATGTGATCAGGAATCAACACCACCAGTACCTCCTCACCTCGAAATACTACCGCAATGCTACACAAAGCCAGAAAAAATAGACTATTATTTAAACTGCAGGACTACGGGATTAATCCATTTAAATTGGCAGAGTTGATTGACTCCTTTGAGAAGTTCGCTCTCAATACCAATAAAGGCTTACAACTCGAACGAGATACCCGCAGAAAGTGGCAAAAAGCGCACAAGCTAGGGGCCCCAATTAACAGGAAGGAACTATCAACTGAGGAGAGTAGTATTCTGGGTAGCATTGTACTCCATCCGCTCTATGAAGAAAGAACCTACGCGGTGCAAGGCATGTCTCAGCCACAGTCCCGGAGGCAACCACGCAAGGTTTCTGTCTAATTTGAAGGGTCTCAAGGATCTAGTATAGCTGAGGCATCATTAGCTGAGGCCGGATTTGGGATGGAAGATGGGGAGCCTGATCTGGAGGCTCCACTCGATCAGGATTGGTGTGTTAATGCGCTCATTATGGTTCTTAGTAAATTCCTACTCCCCTGCATATGAGGCGTCAGGCACCCCCAGTCTCCAAAACTCCTGTCAGGCCTCGTCATGTATTTCCTATTGCTGTTGGAAGCGTTGGATCTCCTGTGTATATTGTAACTGAGTCTCGGCTGCCAGAAGTTGGGTGCGTAAATTGATGGGTTTGCCAGTGACAATGCACGGCCCGGAGATGTATGGTATAGCGATAGTCCGAGATGGACATGATTTCTGCCCGCCGGAGTAGGCCCCGCCCGAGCTGAGGTCTAGATCTCTGCTACATGGGTTCGTTAACATTACAGAGGTGTCGCGTAAAATGGTGCCTCGGTCCCGTCAAAATATGTATGGGAAAATAAGAAACTCGCGTTATAGGCAGGTTTCTTATAACGAAGTTGTGGTTGGTCCATGTCGCATGACCCCGCATCGTTGGAATTGTTTTCTCCACGAGTTTACACTGCAATCAAGTGAATAACCTCTTATTCTGCTCACCCAAGTCAGCTATCTTCAGATAAATTGTCGGCATCTACGACTCACCCTTCACCATGTCATCCAAGTCAGTCCAAACCCGGCAAGCATGGAATGAAAATTTCCCCCGAGCTAGGCTTCCTGAGTTTATTGATTCTGTGGTTGAAGATGTGGGTGAAGATGTGTAGATTTCGGCGGAGGTGGAGGAGCAACATATTTTGGATACCTATTAGGCTACCCCCGTCTATGAGTCTCATTGTGATGAAGACAACGTCCGTGATGTACCTGTTACTTCTTATCAGGCTGCCCTGGAAGGCCTTGAACTCCCTCGTCACTTTCGTCTCCAAAATCCTCATGTTAATTTACAGAAAGGCGAGCAGCGAGAGGGTCATTTATATCGAGAAAAGCGGAATCATGAGGGTCTGCGAGGCATGGCTCGCCGGACAGGATGTTTCAACCCGAACTCGGACATTTCTTAGGTTTTGTGTATATATCTTGCTATAAGAAACCTCGCGTTATAAGAAACTCTGTGGCAGTGCCGAGCAGTTTCTTATAACGCGATACCACTGTATTCCTTGTTTTCTGAATCCTCACTGAGTTCACTATGAGGCTCACTGTAGCGAAAGCTATTTGTCCCAGTGGTAATCGGCTTCACAGTTAGTGGGTAATTAACCAGCCAGTCTTCAAAAGAAGGACATCCTGTCCCCTCTCAGCCGCAACATCTCAGTTCTTAGCAATTCAGAATCTCACGATTCTAAACCCCGGTACAAGGGCATGCGTTTCTATTGCCCCTCTTCTGGGCTCGAGGCTGGGGACAGGTTGGACAACAACCCTCGGACCTAGGGCCGAAGGGATATTGCCGACTCTTGTTCACCAAAGAGTCCTTTTAGGTAAGCCGCAAGCTCGTGTCTCGTGGCTTATTTTTGTGCTTTGCTTTACCACCGCGAGGCTAGCAGCAGGGCTGGTTGCTTTCCAATTTAGGTTACGATAAAGATACTTTCAGTTGTCTTTATCATAACTATTCTGTTTGACCAGGGTGGCCGCGGTGAGTTTTTGACCGTTTTTATCTGTACGGTATTTAGGGGGATGAATGACCATAGCAGGGAAAGTCTCGAGTTGAAGGAAGGGTTGGAGAAATTTAAAACGGTTTCGGTTCCAAGAGCGGAACCGGGAGAAGGGGGTATATATGGTTCCCCAGATATGGTATGTGCTTTAACCGAACCCAATGACGAAGGTGTAGAGAAGCAGGGTCGGAAGACTCAATGGTGACGAAGCAGGACAGAAAGTGGGAAGCGAATGAGAATGAGAATGCAAGAGAAAGGGCCCAGCACAGTGGCTCAGCAAAACAGGAGACTCGGATGCAAGTGGATGAGGTGTTAGTAAATTATGAGGGCGGGGTATTAGAACGGCATGGAGAACGTGGCACTGATGACCTCCCTCCTCCATCGCGACAACCGAGGCCACTACATGTCATGTCATGCGGAGCAAGCGGTAGGAAGACCCCAACCTGCCGGATATAGGAAGCGCTCAAAGATAGCCGATACGGAGTATATAGATACAGGGGCGTTGTGGAGTATGGAGGATGTGAAGAAAATAGGGATGCGGGGTATTAATGAAGTACGTTGGCCACCAATCACTCGATTAGCAATGGGGGGCCGCAGCTCAGTTCTGCAGGGATGACAAATCGGTGCAGTATTAGATACTTAGAAGGGAATGGCTTTTACCCGCGGCACTCACGTCTCAAGATCCTCCTCTGGCCGCTCTCTACTGGATGCCACCTCCATGGATCAGCACACCATACACGTAATGATATACCATTGTAAAAGACATTAGAAGTCCTACAACGGGTAGAGGGAATATAGTTACCAGAGACGGGGAGTTTTCAGGCATGGAAATTGGGGTTAAACACCGTGAAGAAAAGCTCCGCGCAAGCCTCATTTGATGAGCTGCTATATGATTGGTGTATGTACCTAGTGTGTATCTCTTATCTCGGGGCCATTCTAAGGGTATCGTTAATCTGGTTAGTGTATTGTCCGATTACGAAGATTTGGAATCCCGCTGCCATCAAACCAGGTGTCTGCTGTCTGTTGTCTGTTGTCTCTCTCTCTCCTTTCTCCTTCCTCCTTCAATCAAACCTCGCTTGTGTTTCTCTTTTGATCAAACATCCTTTCGCCCTCGTTTAAACACCATTCCTGCTTCCAACTAGTCGTGTTCCTTCATCCCCACCTCCCTCCACTGTGAACGGTTCCCAGGAAGTTCACCCTCATGCTGGGTGTCCAAGCCTAGAATACGTTCAAGATCTCAAATACTCGCTTACATAGGAGTTTACTATCCAAGAAAGTCCTCACCGACTGAAGTGCTTCACCAGGTAGTACCCATGGCCCGTTCTCCGGCTGTAACCACGGGTATTCCTACTTCGAGTAGTGATCGTGTCAGCCATCTCGGTGACCAACCTGTGGGGACTCGGTGCCACAATCAAACTTCTTACCTTGAACTAGAACCTTATTGCCCTCGGTCAGTACGTTCATCTGCTGCTCTCGGAGATACGACAACGGCAGCTACTGCCAGTTCGCCTTGCTCTACCGACAACCGTATGCAGCAGCTTAAACCGAGGCGAAATGCTAGTCAAACTTCTTCCCAAGAGCCGATCGAAATGCATGCTGTAATTACAGGTACATAACCAAATATCATTACATATTAGACAGGCTGACCATCGGTTCCAGTGTCTATCCGGGTAGCCCCAGCAATGCTGGAAGCTTCATCGTCCGCAGTTGGAGCCGACCAATTATCCCGCCAAACTGCTTCCCCAGAAACAGTCAAATTTCTTGATGTATTTACAGGTAGGTTACTAAATATTCGTGACACTGTATTACATATCAGACATTCTGACCATGAATTCTAGCCCCTAGCCAGATAGCCCCAGCAATGGCTGAACTCTCACCGTCCACACTTGGAAGATGTGCACTTCCTGAGTCTACATCAACTGGGAACCGCAAGAAACTGTCGGATGAAAGGCGTCGCAGTCAAAGAAGCCCCCAAATAAAAACAGCTATCGCTGGTAGCACGTCAAGTCTGCAGTGTCAGCCCCCAATTGGAACTGCGATTATGTCCATTCGAGAAAATAGAGCGCTTGCGGCGGCTACTGGTGGTACACTAAGCCATGGTGCGCCCGGACGAAGACATGCGAAGAGAGCTAGCAGTGTGGCCGGCATACCTGCTAGGGAATTTGACCCAGACACGATTCACCTGCAAAATTCAGATGAGGAAGAGGTAGGAATGCAGTCTGACAGTGAGGGATCAGAGTCATCTGCAGCTGAAGGACAACTGTCGGGCCAGAGCCCACAAATACGCTTGCTCCCGGGTCCCTCAGAGTTATGCCGCGAGCAGCATACAATTGTGGGGCCAATGACGGACAAGGACGCTGAAGGTGATGACCCTGCGGACAATGTACCTGAGTCCGATGGTGTGCTGGGAGAGGTTGCTGAGGGGATTGCGGCCCGCTATCTTGAATTGACGAGAATCCTAAGGGCCCAGTTACAGGAACAGAAAGAAGTTCAACACAAGCTGGAAGTCGGCTTAGATAGGCTGAAGAAAACAGTGAAAGAGGCAGAAGAGTTGGCGAAGGCCGAACGGAGCGGCGACACAGCCTTCATCTTGTAGAACAGCTATTTTGTCTTTTCAGTTTGTCTTCGATTCTGAGTTTCAGCTCGCATAGGTCCAATGTAGCCTACTAGGTTTCTTGAGCTTATATCTTATTGCTAAATTTCAATACTTCATTTCTGGCATAGCTATCTTGCACATTGTGACTGAAGTTCAGCATGGGGCAACCTTTTCTATATACCGATTGATGGAAAGTTGATTCTTTTGAGATATCAGTCTCGCGTCGTTACAAGTACTTTCACAACAATCAGGTTACTCTGTATGGAATGCACTGATACCCTAATTGTCCTGGCCTGCTTGTGTTCACGGAGGCTCGAACATATACCAGTCAAGCCTTATATATCTAGCAGCCAATAGGGTATATTTCTGCATGTGCATGGCATGTCATCACCGACCTAGGATACTCTACGGTCTTCCCCGTGCCGCTTCTCAAATCCAGTAGTCTAGCTATCTGTCTTACACATATTCTACATACTCGATCGGTTGGAACCTATTAATTATACAGTCGAATCTCTATAATAGCATCCTCTATACATATATGCATAACCTCTCTGTTAGCATAGATCTCGCTGGCCCGAACTCGGGACTACCTACTGTGATAATAGCATAACTCTCTAATAGCATGCCTAGTCTTTTGCCGGTCCCAAACCTACCAAGCGGTAACAATCAAACCTGCAGACTTAGCGGGATGGCGACGGACCTATGAAAATTGGTAAATATACAATCTACGACAATAATACAGCTGAGATGACTTGAGATGAGCGGAGCAGTGGAGATGAGCTGATGCAGCGGAGATAAACTGAAGGTTATTGGGATAACTTTATGAAATCGTCAGAGCGAAGGGACGGATTGGAGTTTATGAAAATTATACGTATATATTGAGCCATAAGCTCTCGAGTACATTTTTAAATAACTTCATTCTACCGTATCATGCAGCATATATTCTTTGATTTATTATGGATATTCCGATTGATCCTGCTCTACAGCCAGACCCAAAACTGCTCCGCTACCGTGATGTTGATGCAACAGAAAGCGAGGGTTCCCGGTTGTTTTCACATGCACAAGCGTATCCAAAGGATGCTGGGGGAAATAGGAGCACTGGTAGGAGTGGTTTGTTAGTTAGCTCAAACTACTTGTACTTCTGTGAATTTCACATAATTACCCATGTACACGTGATCCTATGCATAACCTCTTTAAATACATAACCTCTCCGTTAGCAACGACCCTCGTGGCCCCGATCTTATGCAAATATGGAGGCTCGACTGTAGTGACTGGAGAACAGTTCGCATATCTAGCAGAAGGCATAGCTCGTTTACAATATTATGCCGTCTCATTGGAGTTTGCAATTGTTCTGTTCAGTGGATCTGAGATTTCTGGAGTAATCCGTCTTGCATGACCTATCATCCGGAAAACAAGTGGATTGATTGGTTGATTGAACTCATTACTCATGTGAGTCCAGATGCGGACCCTGATGAGCCTCCCGGAAACCCGGGAGGATTCAAGGGAAGCATGTGCAAAGTTTACTAAACTAGATGACTTCCTCTAAAGAGAACGAAAACCCAAAACGGGAACATATGGTGGTTAATGGGATGACGTCTGATCCCTCCGCATTCTTATCTGCTCCCATCGTACCTGGTGGTGGGGAAAAACCTCCTTTTGGTGTGTAGGTAGGTAGTCTTGGGAGCAGCCACAAGCATAGGGAAGAAGTTTCCTTTGTTAGTCGTAACATTTCCAAATCGAACAAGATCATCCACCCGTGTCCCATATACCTTCTGGAGGGGAGATAACAACCGCACATCGAATGGTCGTAGGAGGTTGGTATAGTGTGGTGGTCAACAATATGCAATGATATTAACAGTTAAGCAGAACTCAATGAATTCAATGCTTATATGTGAGCCATGACCATCCACAATGAATATCGGATATACGCCTGCCTTATTTGAACCCTTTGTCATTTCATGAAAATATTGAACCCAGGCAAGCCCAAGTGACCGACTTGTCCAATCATTGTTGGAATAACTGAAGTTCCAGTTATCCCAATCAATCTCGGTGAGTTCAGCAGCGGCGTCAACACACCCCCACTTCCGGATATCGCTTCTACCACTGTATTCATCTCTCGATTGCTATGTGTAGCTAGTTTTCTAGTCATACCTCTACCTTGATATCGGAAATGACTTTAGCATGATTTGGAATACCTAAGCGAAACCCCTTCTCACCCATGCCACTTGCGTGCTCGCCAAGAATACCATATAGGCGTCGGAGGTGCTGTAATTTCGTGAAGTGAATTCGGATTAACTTCGGGTCGCTTGTTTTGATACGCTTCTTGTCAAACTAAAGCCTGTGTGCTCGGCATGTAGGCTGGAAAGTGACGGTATACAGTATACTCTGTTTATAAGCATACCCGATATAAGCATATATTCGTTATAAGCATACCTCCACCAGATTCGTAAAATCGACGATCCCTGTTGCCCCTACGGCCATCCCAGCCAAACGGGGGAGCACATAGTGTTTCGGTGCCCTCACCACGCCTCCATGAGGGAACGCCTCCTAGGAGGCAAAAAGACCTGGCCAGAACTAGACAACCCAGTCTGGCGCAAGGAAGGGGACGACGACTCCTACGACGCCATCGAAAGCTTCTTCGACTACCTCTACTTCGAAACCTAGCACACCCATTCGCACAGCGACCAGGAAGTAGGGCCGCCACCCCGCTATTGACGCCGCAAAAATCTGCAATGATTTTCCCCCAGCCCCTCGCTGGTTAGGCGACGCGGAGCCAGCCCTTGCCTACGATGTCGGGAGAAGAGAGCTGCGTGAGATGAATGGAAGGCGGAGGGGCGTTATGTATATTCGGGGGAGGGACGGCAGAGAGGGCGTGGCGGAGGATGTGGTGTTTTATTTCTTGGGAAATTTTTTAGGGGAAGGGCCGGGAGAGGGCGCGGCGGAGGAGGCCTGCATGGTGCTTTTCAGGGGAGGGCCGGGAGAGGGGGTGGCGGAGGAAGATACGGGGGCCGGACGGAGGGCGGCGGCGGAGGGGCGCGAGTTTGTTATTTTTACATGTATTTAGACCGTGCAAGGCCCCCCAGATTAACTTGGGCTGCCTTGAAACCTAGCGGGTTTCCGTTAGGCTCGTCATAACCCTCTTACAGGGTTGCATACGAGTAATGAGTTTGTAAAAAAATATTAAAAAAAAAGTTATAAGCATACCCTTCAAGGTCCCGCCATACAAAAAGGCAAATTTAAGGCATAAATTCACCCATTCGCATAAGCATACCCTTTTCTTGCTTAGTCACATACATATGCTTATAGCGAATGTACGCTAGCAGGGGTGCTTATCGATAAGATATCACCGTGCGGGTCGTCTGGCATAGCGGAGATTCCTAACTACCCCGCCACCAGACTACATCTAGCCTCTATCCCGTACACTCTAAGCTTGAAAACAGCATACATATCTATAGAGGTATGTATAAAACTCCTGCCTAATGCATGCTGCTAATTTCCAGTAGCGATACGAGATATCGGACCTCCGAAGGTGCACAGAAAGTCGTGCAACACCAGGCATGGTCTGAAAGTGAACGTCAGGAAATTAGAGACTACGCAGAAACAAACCCTAAATCTACAGGCGTACAATCAAGGGCTGGTTTGAAGGAACCCACCCAAATAAAGGGATCACGCAACCACAAACCAGCCGAATCCTGGAAATACAAGCAAGTTGGAAGATATGTTGCAGTGGGAAAAACGTCGAAATAAGGGATATCTACGCCGAGAGAAGGCCAAACAAACCCAGCGGAGCATCACAGAGTTCTTACATTAGTCCTAATAACTATATCTGGTCTCCTTTGTCTGTTTTGTTATGTATGGAATTTTCTCTCGATATAGGCATAAATTCGTTATAAGCATACCATGTCCGGTCCCGACCCTATGCTTATAAAGAGAGTATACTGTATGATCGACCCTCATAGCAGAACCTGCCCGTATCCCAACCACAGCCATCCTTTTCAAATGGGCTTGCTGTAGATTAGTATCCCCACTGATCCCGCTCTGCTCAAACAACATCAACACACCTGAAGTATACCACTGGGCTTCAGAGGACGTGGAGTCGATTGACCTTTTCCGAGGGTAGATCCACCCTCCCTAACGCGCCAGGTATGCCACTAATGACGCCAGTACTAATAGGAGGGCTCAATTTAGTTTGAGGCCATGAATAAACAGTACTGGAGAAGATTAGGAATGGGATGGCTTTAACTCGCAGTACTCACTGCTCAAAATCCTCCTCCGGTCCCCCCCTCTGGGTGAATGTCATGCCCCCTCATTAGGACTGCATACAAGTAATTAGTATTCACTATTAACCAACACATCCGAGATCCCCTGCGAGGAGTAAAGGAAGACTTGTCAGAGTCTTGTTCTCGGTGCCAAACTCACTTTACCAGAGACTGGGAATTTTCAGGGATGCAAATTCGGGTTAAACCCCGTAGAGTCAGCCTCCGCACAAAACCCAATTCGATGGGCTGCTTCTAGGCTGGTTGGTAGTCTGGTTTCTGGTTGGCTGCTTCCATAAGTTTGGTGTGTGTACCTACTGAGTATCTCTTATCTCGGTAGGAACCAGACTATTATCTAGGGTCCACTAGTTACTCTGGTTGGGGTATCGTTCGACCTCAAAGATTTTGTTTCAATCAAACCTCATTTCAGCTCCGATCAAGCCACTTTTCTCCTGGCTATCAAACCCTGTTTCTGCTTCCTACTTTCCTTCCTCCTCTCCTTTCTCCTTTCTCCTTCCTCTTTCCTCCCTACTCCTTCCTCCTTACTGTTTGCTCCTTCCCGCTTCCTCGTTTTTCATTCCTCCTTTCTCCTATCACCCTTCTCCTTGCTCCTTGCTCCTTCCTCCTTTCTCCGTTCTCCTTTCCCCTTTCTCGTTCAATCAAACCTCATTTATCCTTGAAGCGAACCTCATTTCCCGATCATATCTCCTGTCTCGTTCCTTCAAACTGCATTTCTCCTTCGATTAAAGCTTGTTTCCCTTTTGATCAAACATAATATCTCCATCCAACTAGTCTTGTTTTTCTTCCTCGCCTCCTTCTAAAGGGAACGGTTCCCCGTAAGTACACCCCCATGCCCAGAGCTCGGTGCAAGGACTACATTCAAGATCTTAAGTACTTACTTACATAGGAGTTTACTATCTAAGTCCTCGCCCACCAACGCCCTTTACCAGAAATAACCCATGGCCCGTTCTAAGGCGGTAACCCCTATGGATATTCCTACTTCAAGTAGTAATCGTGTACGCCATCTCGGTCACCAATCTGTGAGTACTCGGTGCCCCAATCAAACTTCTTGCCTTGAACAAGAAACTTATAGTCCTCAGTCAGCAAGTTCATCTTCTGCTCTAGGTGATACGACCACCGCGGCTACGGCCAGTCTGCCTTGCCCCACCAAGTTCCGTATGCAGCAGCTTCAACCGAGGCCAGATACAACTCAATTATCCTCCCAAACTTCTTCCCTTGAGCCAGTGGAAATGCTTGATGTAATCAAAGGTACGTAACGAAATATTCGAGACACGGATTACCTACCACCGACATTCTGACGATTTATTCTAGTGTCTATCCCGGCCGCCCCAGCAATGCTGGAACCTTTATCGTCCGCAGCTGGAGGCGGTCAATTATCATCCCAAGCTGCTGCCCTCAAGCCAGTCGAAGTGGTTGATGTTATTAAACGTACGTAATTAACTATGCACCGTAATAAATATCACAGAAATTCTAACGATGAATTACAGTGTCTAGCCTAGTAGACCCAGCATTGCCTGAACTTTCGTCATCGGCAGCTGGAGGAAGTGCACTTCCTCAATCTAGATCCACAGGTGCCACCACGAATAAGTCGGCTGGAAGGATCCGGAAGCGCAGAAACTCCCAAATATCCACAACTATTGTTCGCGGCCCGCAAAACGCGCTCTGTCAGCCCTCAGTGGATACAACTATCGAGGAGGTTCGAGGCACTAGAGCAGTTCCTACAGCTACTGGGGCTAAACCGCCTGGTGGTCCACCAGTGAGAAGAAATACCAAGAAAGCGAGAACATGCACAGAGAGCGCGATGCCTAAGTTTAGCTTGCCTACCAGGACATGCGACCCGGAGACTATACTCCCACAATGTGCAGCCCGGGCAAAGGTGGGAATGCGGTGGGCATCCTCCAACGCTTTTCAGGAGGCTCCCGCAGCACATACAAGCTCAGTTGCAACTCCTGAGCTGGTGAGTGCAGAAATCGCGGAGCTTCTCAAGCCCATGACAGATTCGGAGGATGAGGGTGAGGGCGATGACGAACCTACTCTGGCGTATGCAACTGTGGTGTCCGATAGCGAGCCCAGGGAGCTGACCGAGGCGGTTGCATCCCGATATTACGAATTGACGAGCATGTTAAGAGCCCAGTTTGATCAGCAGAACGAAGTTCAGGAGAGGCTGAAAGCTAGCCTAGAAACCCAGAAGAAAACTGTGCAACAGCAAGAAGATTTTGAGAAGGCAGAAGGGTGGGGCGATAGGAGTAGGCAGGGAAGAACGAGGTCAAGTGGTGGGGTGCGGGGTGATGGCCCAGACCTGTTAGAATTCTTGAGGGCAAAGGCAAAAGAAGATCATTAGGAGAGTGGGTTGATCATGTAGGAAAATTGTTATGCTTTCAGTTGGTATTCGTATATAGTGTTGGCCTCGGATAGGTCAATGGACCTCCTAGCTTTATTGCTAATTTGCTTCTCCCTTTCTGGCATACATTTTCTAACTGGTAGTTTTACCCTCCTAGGGTCTTTTTGCTTGTATTTTATTCCTAATGTGCAACTTTATTTCTGGAATAGGTAGTGACTGTGTAGCAAAGATTACTTTTTCTATGCTCCCATTGATAGAAAGCTGATTATCTTGATATATAAGTCTCTTGTCGTTACAAGTACTTTCACGGGCTATTGTATAGAACCTACTAATACTCAAATTGCAAGTCATTGACGTGTTCTGGCCTGCTCGGGGATATGCTGATTCTCGAATGGGCTGGCCAACTCGTGGTCGGGTACGCCAGCCCATATACCGGTTGAGACTTACATAGCTAGCAGGCAATAGGGTATATTTCACGATATCCATGTATCCCCGAGAATTTATCCTCCACGTTACTCCCTCCACCCATTTACCCAGGCATCTTCTCAATGGTCCCTAGATATGTGTGTTACCCAAATTTTACATATTCGATCAGCTCGAAGTTATTACTAATATTAGAAACCATTAGCTAACGCCAGAAACCGTTTACAACTTAGAATTGATCTGGTCACGTTGGTTCACAAATGTATTTTCAATGTGAGTTGACCCTCCTTGCAATTATTTTTTATTTTTCATTTTCCCAATCCATCACCCATGGTCGGAAATTAATAGCTTAGAAAACAGAGCAATGAAGCTTCTGTTAGGTAGGCATATTCGACCCGCCGGCGGTATCATATATGTTTGTTCTGCCCTGTCAGGGAATCTGGTTGATTCACACATGGGCTGACCGGCCCGGGAACCCGTATGCTTCCTTCCAGAGGAACACCACACTAGACTTTCGTACAGCTTGCTAGCAGGGGAGTCTATAGGGTAGATTATAAGGGCGGACCCACGGACGTGTGCGGTCTATGCCCGTATGCAACCGTATTGGCGGCAGAACATATGTATAATGGGTGAGTCGTTATCCCTGAAGCTCTCACTTTACAGCGGTCGATCGCATTTTATTGGGAGTTTCATTGATTAACATCTTAATACAGGTCGTATTAAGATTCCAAATCTCCTTCATCCAGCACCAAGTAGTCTACCTACAGGGAAGATTACGCTTTATGCCCTTCTCCTTGTTGAAGCGGCATGGTTAAAAGCTAGAATACTACCAAAGACGGAATGGAATCCAGCTGATCAGAGCGTCAATCTTGCATCCACTAGGCACTAGGTACCTTGCCGCCACTGCCGGCAGCCATGGTACCGCATCTCAGCGACTTACATAGGATATCCCAGTCTATATCCCACTACAGCACCTAGACTATATTGACTTGACTCAAGAAGAAGAGGTCGCAATGCTAGCGCCTACCAAATTCCACAATCATCCTGCTAACGGAGGCTGTGATTTACTGCTTATCTCTCTCTATGATGAGAGCATTCAAAGAAACTCAATCCGGTGAAGATAGTAAACGCTATGCATCAATGCATGGCGCAGCAGCGGCTCCAGCAATTTACGCATGACGGCCAATTTACCTTGCCTCAAGAGGATACTCCAGTTAGGAACAGTGAAAGGTCCTTGCATTGGCGGAAGAAGCGATAACCTAATAGTGGCGTTAGGAAGAGTTTTACAAGCTTGTGTTTATGTCAACCCAGATCAAGTTCCCCTCCTGTCAGCCGCAATTATGATGCTCTACTACCTATGCTTCACAGAATACGCCGATATCTCTGATACCAACGCCTCAACCAGCATCCAATTGCTTACAACCCAAAATGGTAGGCCTGGGTTCGAGCCTTTACGGTATGCTTTAGGGCTAGAGCCGGCTACAGCTTTTCCCCGCCCGGTCTCGTGCCCAAGCCTATGCAATGGGATTGGGCAATAGAAAGGGGCAGGGTGGGTGATGTGCAATAGATACTTTAGATTCTCTAAGTCACAAGTTAGCGAGCTTATTGTGCATCTCAAGGGGTGGCTTCCTCTTGGCCTCCTCGCTATGCTCGGCGTCCTTACTGTGCATCATCCATGCTGCTATACAGTCGAACCTCTACAAATGCATCCCCCCCAAGCGCATATCCAGTGAAAATCCATCACGGCCGGCTGAAGATTTTTTTGTTAGGGTCACCGTCTAACATCTCACGAAAAAACTACATATCACTGAATTACATGCATCAGCCTGGATTAATTTCCAAAGATGAGTTTAGTGTATGTCCGCCCTACGGATATGCAAAACTAGGGCGCAAGCTTAGGCTAAAGTGGCGGATATTATGGTGTGTCTATTCCTCTCCTGGCAGGTCAAGAGAGAACGAGACAAGCGGAGACTGAATAATAGTATTATAGAGTGCGTGTTAGGCACTAACAGTATTGTAGGTAGGCTTTAGCAGGATGTACCACACGATCTTTATGTCTGCACACAGCGACGATTTTCAATAGCATCCACTACTGTTGCAGCAATGAAAAAGCTAGGGTTACAATGATATTATTCCTTGAGTGGCTGAAGTTATTTATTTATGCAATTCCGGTTTTATCAAAGCTAGCGAACCTAAGATCTTGACAGAGCACTTTTGGAAGTTAGGCGGAGTTATCCGAAAACCTGATCTACCGGAAGATATCTGGTTTAGTATGGATGAGAAGGGGTTCATGATAGGGAAGTCCGGCCGCTGTAATGTTATTTGTGGAAGGGGAGGAAGAGGAATGACAGCGAAGCTGGCACAAGATGGGAATAAAGAGTTAATTAGGTTATTGAAACTATTTGTGGGAATAGGACAGTATTACCACCGCTGGTAATTAATAAGAGGGGTTGGTCTTAGCATTTGGATCCAGATTCAAAAGCGGGTGAATATTTATTTGAAATATCTCCCAAAGTATGGACGAAACACAAGCTGGGAATGGGATGGCTCAAAGATTTTGATCATGTTACTCAGTCAGAGGTTACCGCCACATTTGCTTATCGGCTTCTGATTATTGATGGTCACGATTCACAAATCACTTTGGAGTTCGTCAGGCACTGGGATGAGGTCAATATTAAGCCAAACTGCCTACTGCCACATGGTACTCACTTACTTCAACCCTTGGATGTCGGCTTGTTTTCTCCGCTTGAGAAGGCATATGGTAAGGCTGTTTTATCGGACAACACTATTTTCGTTTTTTACGATCGGGAAGGGAAGTTTTCTGCTATTGCTAGTTTAGGCTCAAGAAGAAACATATACTAAATAAAATATTGCGACTGGATGGTGTGGGGCAGGCTTAATTCAATTTAATGCTCGATAACTTCTACCCAAACATCCGCACGCCTCCCCACGCTACAGCCCCCAAGAACTCAAGTTATCTCCTCCGCCATATCTGAGAGGCCAACGTGGTGTTGAAGGGTGAGGCTCCTATAAATATAGAAGCCCGGTTGGATGTCATTGAGCGTCTTAAACGGTTTGGGATCGCTGCAGATAAAGATAGAGACCTCGAGAGGGTAACCTTTGATAAATGGTAGGAAACAGCAAGTTGGTGGCTCTTAAGGATAAGTGGAACATTGGGACGGGTTATGGGGAGGTGATTGATGGGAAGACATTGACTAGGTTGTATCAAGAGCGGCAGGTTGCAGATTTGAAGCGAGCTGAGAAAAAGTGGTCCAAACAATCGAAAGTGGCATTACCAAAGTCAGCACTCCGCACTCCAGCTCGCTCCTCTAGTGCTAAGAAGGTTACTATTCAATCAGCAATTAGGGTTGAATCATCTGATGATGAATTGGAGGTATGGGACACAGATGCGAGTGCATCATCATCTTCGGCTTCTACCTTG
>Ga0307511_10003742_pt1 | contig 15552 bp, 15 predicted proteins | sample 13_EM_MG_FD_200266 | JGI IMG/M metagenome (GOLD analysis project Ga0307511, IMG submission 200266) | Populus trichocarpa ectomycorrhiza microbial communities from riparian zone in the Pacific Northwest, United States - 13_EM | ecosystem: Host-associated > Plants > Roots > Unclassified | place... | reverse complement strand
GTAATCCGCTTTCTTCGTAGGGTCCCACCCATTATTGTATACCTCACATGTATTCATGTCAAAAATCATCGCAGGGCCAGGCCCTGGGAACAGTGCACAGGGGCTAAGACCGCTAGAATTGTCCTGATCGTTGGCTGTCGGGTGACCTCCGACGACCAATATTTGATTCGGCTGTACCCTATGGCACTGGTGAAGACTTCGGCCAGTGACCTCGCCTGTGCCTGGAGCCAAAACCTCGACCCAACGGAAATAAGGCAATGTAAGCACGTAAAACTTGGAGTTTGTCTCGGAGCCTGGGCTCCCACTCGTGTAGCTCAAACCTCCGTGACCGCCGTAAAAATATATCTACAACCATTAGACTCATTCAATGATCAAAGCTCGGAGTGCTAGTGAGATGGAGAGAAAAGCCTTACATTATGCGAAGACTTATCGTCTGCAGAAGCAGCAACGGCACATGCTGCACTTATGGGTTGGGTTGGAACTGATCCTGTCGTGTTTTGGGAGTACCTGGGATAGTCAGCCCAATTGAGCACATTATATATTGTTACACCAGAATGAGAGCAGTGAAGCCATAAAATACGGACCATTTGTCGCCTGCAATGTCGTAAATATCAATCGTGCGGAGAAGCTTCTGAGAAGCAGTCTTAAGCAGCACCCTATTAGTATTCATTCCGTACACGTATACTCAGGTACTTAAGTATGTTGCGGAATCAGAATCTCTAACACTTACTGCTTGGGCTTTCAACTGGTTTGTGGTGTAATTGCGAACACCATATCCCAGCATCCAAACCGGATCAGGCACACTCACCCCTCCCAATACAACCAAGATCCCCTTGTCTCCTACAGGAAGAAAGACCATCGACGCTCCCGTCCTAGAGGGTATCGATGAATCGATTGATGTATTTGTAACAGTGGGAAGTTGCTGATCCGTGAAATCGGCTGTGATAAGATAGTCGCTCAAGGCATTCGGACTGGTGAGTGCGTAGCTAATCTCCGTCCAATCTTTAGCCTATCAATGTACGTACCAATGGTGTTAGTACCGGCCTTCAAAAGACAAGCTCGGAGTCTCGGAAGTGAGGCTCCGGCTCTCTATGATTGAGTAGATAATTGAGCAAGTGGACGTTCTGTACCCTGGAACCACTGAACCACCAACTCTTCCTGTCACCTGGTGACCGAGCAACGGCTCCCGCATAGACATAATTGGTCACTGAGCCCAAAAGCGCGAGAGGCGAACCGAAGCGATAATCTCCAGACCATGCTTCTGTCGGGTTGTTCGGGTCCTTCCGAAAATCGAATCTCTCTGACGCCGATTTACTCCGTGCGGACCCGTCCACCGAAGCAACCCCATCCTGCATTCCACCATACTGAAGCCAACTCCAGTCGTCGCCGAGTAGCGCCCCAAATAAAAGCGCTTGTCTGCCTTGAGCGCTGTCCACGGGGGTAAAGAACTGTAACTTTTCCGCCCCTGTTTGCTTGCTGAAATCGAAGGGTTTATTGAGATCAATGTATGAGAGGTTTTTCGGGAGTTCTAGAACAATACGGGGCGGTCAGCTTGGAGTGAACAATGGTCCCTTGCACCAAGTATCGTCTGAGATCTAATCACCAGATACGACAGTTTGTTGAGTTCCAGCAGTTCCATTGACGATGTAATAGAATATGCCTCCGTCAACATACACCCGATCCTGCATGAATATACCTATTTGACCCCAAACTATCAGTATCAACTGCCTTATGACAGTACCTGAGAGATGCCAACCTACTCTGGAATGAGGAATAATTGCATATACCAGCCTTTGCCGACCCATCTGCTCTGTTTTTAAGCTTTGAAACGGACTTCGGGTCCGCTGCGGAGCTTCCAAAGGCGCCTGGGGCAAAAACCAAGCATAGAAGAAGCAGCCAGCTATTGTGAAGGAACAGAACCCTCGACATTGTGCTCATTGCGGTTGATCGCTATGCAAGGCCCGTGTTAACGTTCTGTTTCCCGATGTTTGCTCATCCGGTGGACACTGCTTGGAGGTCACTCGTGCTGATAGCGATCACGAACAAAGATGTGAGCTGTCTCAGCCCCACACAAGACAGATTTTCTATTTATCAAGTGTACGCTCCCCTGGGTTGTGAAGGAGGTGTGTTGGTAGCGTGTTTATGGGAGAAACCGAGCATAAAGAAAATTGTCGGCGAACGGGGGAGTGTGGTCGGCAATTGGTTGGCTGGGGATGCATGCACCAAAGCAGGTCACAAATCCATATGGGCTGGACATCTGCACGTATCATTCCAAGACTGGCTACTTTCCGCAGGAACGGGGTTAACTTTCCGCAGTCGCAGGCGTCAATCTAGGCACAGGAGAGTTTTAAGCTGACTTCACAAATTCTCCATCAAGTCCACGGTGAAAATATGCTGTTCTCGGTCGGTAGAGTATTTGCATGAATACTCGGGAAATGTCGCATTTCCTCACCACAGCGTAATATAAAAGCCCCCCTCTTGTGCCTTATATATTTGATTCAAAATGGCACGAGAACATATATATAATATATACTAAGAACGAATATAGGTAAGTTAGCCCATCTCTATCAGCAAGGGAGAGTTTCAGTGCTAGATCGATCTGTTATTTATAGATAAAACGACTCATACGTGGCTTGGAATCAAGCGGCCATGAATATGTGTAGGGCTACCTATGTAGGACTGTGGTGCGTCAGAGTTTTGTTGTACTTGACAAGTATACATGTATGCATACTATAGGTACATGCATACAATAGGTACACATGCAACACGAGATTAATAGCATACTCTTTAAATACCAGCCGCGCTCTGGTTTGGGCAAGTTAAGCTTAAACGTTAACAGAGGGACGTAATGTGTCTCCTTGGAGAATACTTTCTGGGGCGACCCCGCTCGCTCTTTTCCGGACCCTTGCGCAAGCTTCACTCCGAATGCTCCCGCAGATCTAGGCTACAATATAACTCCTGGGAGGCACGGAGTTAAGCAGGACGAAATAGGTAGGTAACTAGTGGTAGCTTATTAAAGTATCTGCATGGACTTCAGCTCTCAAGACTCGGCCCTATAAGGTACAGGGGAACTCCTCGCGGGGGTTATCATGATGACCATCGAGTACAGTAAATTAAATATTCCACTCTTAATCAAGAGCGATTAACTGCTGTATCTATGTAAAGTCTTCGTAGCGAGTGATTATGACACACAGCTCTGATACATAATTTAGTGGAAATCAGCCGCGAGGGGAACCCTAGCAGGTCTAGGTACTGAGTTCTAACTAAATCTTGTGCCACCTTGGCGTCTCCACGTCTGGCTAGCTATGCCCCAGCTTGTGTCACCTTGCAAATAAGCACTCTCTGAATCGGGCGATTTTATGCCTTGAAGCCCCGCACATGGTGATTCTCTTGCACCACTTAGTCTACCGGCAACGGCGCCGCAATATCGTGATACAAAGGATGCTAAACAAGCGTTGGGACTACGGTAGGTACAAGTCCGTGCTTCCCTCGGGATGAAACTAAGGCTCATCACCACTAGGCTAGGTACTAATGAAGTACATACTTACCTATAAGTAGCTGGTAGCCGTTGTCGTTCAACGGTTTGAATCACTACACTAGGTGCTGTCACCCGCTGCATACATAAGCTGTCAAAGTTTGTAGCATGTACATACATCCGTAGGATCCCGAGCACCAGTAACCCGAGAGGTTACAACCGCGTTTCTTTTGTCAAAGGGAGCATTCCAGGTGCACAGCTATGGATACCGAACAAAATTAAACTGGTGTCCTGAGGAAGAAAAATCTGGAGATCGAGTGTAAGTTGAATATGTGATAGGACTTGCAATGCTAACAGGGGTATACGTAAGTACATACCGATCAAACTAATTTTCTCTGGGCAGGCCTACCTAATGCCAAAATAGGCATATCATTAAGAGGTTCTACCATCCTAGGACTAGTGCTCCTCTGAGATCATCGGTTACACACAAGTGTTCAAATAGGTATGCGAGAATATACATATGTACTAGTCTGGTTGGAACCATATGTACATACGTGCGCTAGGTAGGCAACAAAAGGAGAGAAGCGATATCATCCGGAATAAGAACGTGCGGGTAAGGCTTAGGAGAAAATTCATGCTAAAGTAGTCCCAGAGGTACATATTGGTGACCCCGCAGTCTCCCCGATATGACCCTGACTAGCAGTTATGAGTAACCAAAGTACGGAGTAATCGATGTAGATATGCATTAAAATTGCACGCATGGAGAATGCGACTTTGGGCTCTTACCTATGTACTATATATATTTTGTCTACAATGTTGATTAAGTGAATAGAGTACACATGTGCTCTATGCATGCCAACCGCAGTGGTCCCGATGGCATTTTCTGCTGCGTCTATAGTAGGATATATAGGCCATAAAAGACTAGTTTCTTGCTACTGTACTTAGGCATAAGTATGTACATACCTGTATACACTAGGTATTCACCCTACCTTCTCATAGGTCGATTACTGATCATGAACCTCGAGTATCTTTATCCTTCATCCCATCGGATACTCTACCCACCTCAATATATAACTAAGTACCTAGATGGCATGGTCTAAACTTTTCAAGTTCCATGTGTTCAAGGGTACATACCTACTTACCGACCTCTCATTAGAGTACATCTTGGACTAGTGAGGCAGAGCCCATCGTGCATAAATGCTATTGTTCGTATTGTCAAGAACAATAGAGTAATCCATGTAATTCTATTCATGCACGGTGGGCTCTGTCTCACCGGCCCAAGGGGTATACCCCTGCATAATAAGGCCAGCGATCGTATGCATAGGTATACCTAAGTACTCAGAAGCACAGCACAGCCTTAGTTATTTTCAATTGAGTGGAGTTCCATACCAGTACCAATCCCTGGGGACTGTCTCGCTGCCACGAGTGTCCTCCACGTCGTGCAGCTCCGGTTCTGTTCCTTATATAGCTGGGGCTGAAGCAAGTTCCTTGTCTTATGACTGTCTTTGTCTGAACCTTCGCTTCCGCGCAGTTCGTAGGTATATCAACCCACTCGCTACGGTAGAGGTGATCTTTCATCTCCTGTCTTTCGTTTCCAGGAACGACTACGAGCAACCTATAGTTCGGGTCGACTGAACTTGTCTGGTTTCTATCCAGTCGGGTTTTTCTTTCGCTTTATTGCGCAAAGAGAGTCTAGTCGGTGCTAGAAGGGTATAAGGCCAGCAAACCACTGCGACAGAGGAAGACAGGGAAAAGTGGTCATTGCGTTGGGGAAGCCCACGCGGTTCTCGATGCACTCGATGGGATACCTAGTCCGAGGGAGCGGTCGCCGGGATGGGGCATCGGGCTTCATCACAACCTTCGTTATGCTGGTTGCCATTCTCCAGAATTTTGGGATCAGCGGCGTCGCCGCAGCATACTATAATAATTGTTCTACCACTGTTACTGTCACCAGGACAGTGGATGATCGCAATCCGTATGGCGCGCACGAAAGGACCACTACGAAGACTGTTACTGCAACGGTACCAACCACCACGACATACACGAAGACAGTGCCAGTACCAACAACCATTGTAAGCACAACTACAGTGAGGGGATCTGGGGTGATAACGACGACAAAGACGACGACTGAGACTGCAACGAAAACCGTTTATGTCACTATGTCCGAGGATTACGGGGATTACGGGGGTTACGGGAAAACAACGGTGTATAGAACGGTTACGAAGTAAGTTAAATTGCTTCCGGAAGTTCGAATTCAGCACAATTTTATCATTATATGTATCCAGCAATAGTGCTAATGAATATGCATGGATTTAAGGCCAGCCGTTACAGTGACCAAGTATTCCCGCACAACTATCGAAGATATCGTCAGCGTTACAAAGACGGAATATCTCCCCACAACTATCGAGGAAATCGTCAGCGTTAGCGTCACACTGCCGCCAGTTATTACCACTATAGTGCTACCCGGAAATGTGACGACAATAACGCTCGACGGTCAATTGACAACAGTGACTCTCCCACCAACTACGGTTGTCACCACCCTCCCAGCAGAGACTGTTACCAATACTTGGTTCGAGACAATTACATTGCCTCCTCTGGAAACTACCATAACTCTGCCTGGTGAGGTAACTACAGTCACCCACGAGGGTAATGTCACAACTATAACACTCCCTCCCACTACGGTCGTTACTACATTGCCTGCCGAAACGGTTACAAATACGCATTTTGATACAGTGACTCACACTGTGGTCGACACTGTAACGAATACCTGGTACGAAACATACACCTTGCCCCCCGTGGAGACTACAATTACATTACCTGGGGAGGTTACTACGGTCACTCAAGAGGGTAATGTCACAACTATAACACTCCCTGCTACTACGGTCGTTTCAACTTTGCCTGCCGAGACGGTTATAAACACGCATTTTGATACAGTGACGAACACTGTAGTCGATACTGTAACAAATACTATGGTCAACACTGTAACGGATACATGGTTCGAAACATACACCTTGCCACCCGTGGAGACCACAATCACACTACCTGGGGAGGTTACTACCATTACCGCGGACGGTTCTGTTACAACAGTCACCCTACCCCCAACTACCATCGTAACAACCCTACCAGCGGAGACCGTCATCAATACTGTAACAGACATTGTTTCCCAGATCATCACCCTGCCTGGTGAATTGACAACCATCACGCTACCTGGTGAGGTTACTACCATTACTGAAGATGGTTCTGTTACAACAGTCACATTGCCCCCAACTACCATCGTAACTACCCTCCCTGGGGAGACCGTCATCACTACCTACTTTGATACTGTAACAGACACTGTTTCCCAGATCATCACCCTGTCTGGTGAACTGACAACTATCATACTACCTGGTGAGGTTACTACGATTACCGCAAATGGTTCTGTTACAACAGTCACCATACCCCCAACTACCATCGTAACAACCCTACCAGCGGAGACCGTCATCAATACTTACTTCGATACTATTTCCCTACCTGCGGAGACCGTCATCAATTCTTACTTCGATACTGTCACCATACCCCCAACTACAATCGTAGAAACCTTACCTGCGGAGACTGTCACCAATACTTACTTCGATACTATTTCCCAGATCATCACCTTGCCTGGTGAACTGACAACTATCACGCTACCTGGTGAGGTTACTACCATTACTGCAGACGGTTCTGTTACAACAGTCACCATTCCCCCAACTACCATCATAACTACCCTACCTGGGGAGACCATCACGAATACCTACTTCAATACTATCACGGACATTGTTTCCCAGATCATCACCCTGCCTGGTGAAGAGACGACCATCACGTTACCTGGTGAGCTCACGACGATAACAATTCCTGGGCAAAATATCACAATTACGGAAGAGGGTGTAGTCACGACAATTACAGTGCCTCCTGAAACAGTTACACAAACATTGCCTGGCGAGGTTACAACCATTACCAGTCCACCAGTTACCGTCACCGCCCCTGGGGAAGATTTCACTAGAACAGTCACCGTTCCGGAGCCAACAACAGTCACCGTAACACAGACCATGAAGTGTACACGCCGCACAGCTGCTCCGTTGCCGACAGCACAACCCCAAATAAGCAATAGTTACGATGACAACAGGACCTGGGGCTGTCTTCCAGGAACAATTTGTGTCCCGGTTGACCGTTGCCCAACTGAGCCCACTCCTGAGCAAAATTACATTTGCGCACCCTCCCGCTGTAAACCGGCACCGCCTCTCATCAAGCTTCCTGATTGGTGCCCCGGCCTGGAGTTGTCGAATATCACACTACAGCTTCCTTACTTTCCCATTGATCCGGCGATATTTGGGTATGATGATCGAATTTGGTTCCCCATTGTTGGACAAGAAACATTGAAGGCAAGGGATGGCGGACTTGGAATGGATATCTTCGGTAAAAATGAGAGGCGGGGATTGATAAGGCGGCAGATACCTCAAGAAGTACTGACAGCCTTTGGGAGCTGTATATTGCCTTGCCGTATGTTAAGCAATTCCCATTTTATGGAGGACGGAGACTAACTGACCTACTTTTCATAAACAGAGCAAGCCGTACTTGTAAGACAAAAGGTGGGACGTGCTCCGGCGCTTTGCAATGAGGGTGGCCCCTACCGCAATTTCTTCGGACAGTGCAAGAGTTGCTCACAGCAAGCCAACCGCGAGGAGGACTACACTAGTAAAATAGTCCCCATATTCGCCCCAGATGTTAATTGGTGTCAAGTCAACTTCCCAACGGAATGGGTTCCTGTGACTTCGACTGCCAGGACTACGAGCACAAGCACTAGTACAACCCAGCCTACGACCGCGACGGAGGCAACTGAAACCACTGACGAGACGACGACCCTGACTACGCCGCCGACTACTACCACTCCAACAGCCGCACCCACAACAACTACACCACCAGCCACAACTACACCACCAACTACAACCACAGCTACATCTCCAACCACTACTGCAACTACACCACCAGCCACAACTACACCACCAGCCACAACTACATCACCAACCACAACTACCACAGCTACATCGCCAACCACAACTACATCGCCAACCACATCGCCAACCACATCGCCAACCACATCGCCAACCACATCGCCAATCCCAACTACATCGCCAACCACAGCTACATCACCAACCACAACTACATCGCCAACCACAACTACAGCTACATCACCAACCGCAACCACCGGCGCGGCTACGACGAATACGTCCCCCCCCAGTCCCACCACCACCACTACCACTGCAACGACTTCCACCACTAACTCACCAGGCAACTCGGAAAACACAACACCTACAACATCCTCGGGAAGCACGTACAGTACTACTACCACCACAACGACTAAAAGTGGGTCCGGTACTGGTGGAGTACCTGGTGTATCGACAACTACGACAACCTCGCCAGGTGATGTTACTACAAGCCCGGTAAGTACTCGCTATATTCAATTCTTATCCCCCCACATGGTTGTGTCTGTGTACACATTACAGCTATATAGCGACACTGCTAACAAACTTTTAGACTATAAGTGATAGTTCCACTATAGGTATCAATAGTACCCAGCGACCGCCAGTTCCAACGCAATCAAGCAGCAGCCCCGGCAGGGTGGGTCTATCTGGAACGTCAGGATACTTACAGTCCATATTGACATGCGTATTTGCGATCACCGTGGGGTCCATGCTCGTTGTGTTGTAATTGGTTTAGGCGGAAAGACCGGCAGAACCTATATATATATCTGCGGATAATGTGGTTCCCTCGATTTTGGTTTCCTTGGCACGTGAAAACTTGCTCTTTCTCGCGTGTTTGATTTCTGGCATATATTTCCTTTGTAAAGGCTATCGGGGGGAATAATTAATGATACAGAGTATGGAGATCGCCTATACGAAGCGAGGTTAATGGCGATACGTTAATAGCTATTCCTTAGTCATATAATGGTTCATGCAGAGAAATGAAAAACAACTTCAAGACTAATTATAGATAGATCTAGATAACTCCCTGACATGTGACTATTGACGCCCTCACTTCGATTGAGTTTGCAAGGCCACCCGCAAGCAGGCGCTTGACATTCTATCTAGAAGGGAAAGATAATGAATACAGAAAAGTTACTATTTTCTACACATCGAGATAATAAGAGGAGTTTCATCATGCCTGCTTCGGTTATATGAAGATCTTATAAGCTAGAACGAGAGGTACGTTTGTATGTATTTGTGCATCCATGACCTGGCCCGGTGCAGATGAGCCCGAGGCCCTCACTGGTATTGGAAGGTCCGAATGGCCCTCATGATCAATACACAAGCCTTCAGCTAGTCTATGCAGCGCCGGTTTCGTAGTTTAAGTATATATGAACTTTGGATTCTTCTGGAAGCTGATCGATATCGACATCCGATATCTGGATCCCTTTCATGATGAGTATACATTCCTAGATACTAGTACTCTTCCGAAGGCAGGAGTTGCGGTGATCATGATTACCTCCTTAGGTTAAGTACTTTTCAAGCTAGTAGCTACCAGTCCCGAGTTTAGCAGATTGCACCACAATCTATCACCTGATTAAACTAGATAATATGTATATACCGAGAGTCCTATTCACTGACCTCTATCAAGGCTTTATAGTAGTCTTATTACGTTATATATATATATATATATACAATATATATACTGGAGTAAGACGGTGGGGTTAGACACGGAACGCAGGTTGGGACCACCCCCGCCTCCCCCTATGCCCTTACAAATGTGTTATCATTCTGGTGGGGCCTCATAGTCGGATTTGTGGGGGTATTCTGATACTAAGAGTGGTCTTACTTGCAGGTTTCTACGGTATCGTCATGCCATTATATTATATGCCTTAAATAGCCTAGTTATGCCAGCAGTACTCACCGGTCAGGTTCAGCCGTTCATGCTATGCAGTATCTGGGGTAACAAGTTAACAAATTACTGATACATATTACACATAGTAAATATTTGGATAAACAGGATCAAGTGTGTGCGAGTACAGTTGCATGCAACGGCCTAGCTCAGTAGTATGTAGAGTACATACATATATGGGCTCATATTATGTAGATATACCGGTACATGTACAGTATAAGACAAGCAATTAGAAGTACCTAGATTACTTTCAAGCTATTCTACTGACTAAGGACCTGTGGTGGTGGGGCACACAGGCTTGGCAAATGTGATGTATGTTGAGTCTGACCCGATCAACGCTCCCTCGCACTCCCTCGCACAACCGCAACTGTGGGCTCAAACCGTACTAGTGAGAATTCCCACGCAATTGCTTTTGAAACATGTCTCAAGGATTTCCAAAGTTGGAGGAGGCGATGGTTGGTTTGGTGAGTAGTTTCAGGTTGTTTCGTCCCAATATCATCCCCACTTACCCCACCTTCCCTAATGGGTTGGGTCAGCCGTTGCAAAACAATGAATCCTGTCCCTTGATAAGCTTATGCCCAACGAGTTCTAATCCGATAAGCCCTGATTCAGTTCAACATCAAATCCGCCGTCTCCATTGGTATGTCGGAAATACAAATCCAATAATGCGATGTGGGGGAGCATTCATTGACAACGATGCCAAATAGGTCAAGTGAATACTGGTGCCGGTCTCAACTTTGTACGCGCCACTGGTGGTAGTGTCAAGACAGTCGAGGGATTTTCTGGTCCCAAATTTGAAGGCACGGTAGTGGATGGCGAAGATTGGATCACGGTCGACAATGACGGAAAGCGTCTCAGACTGAACGCGAAGATGCTCATCAAGTGGGTTTATCGGTGACCGTGCATGATAAGTAATATAATGGTATACCTCCACCAAGAAGATTCTGACAAGATGATTCTATTGACCCACAGGACCGATGGCGGCGCGGTAAGTAAATCTACCAACGGAATTGCCATTACATATTAACCGAATAAAAGCAACTGACCTCTCTTGAAATTTGACATAGGTCGCGGCCTTCTCCTACACTGGCATCGTGACTGTGACACCCGAGATCGGTTTGGTATTGACTGGTCATGAGGCAAGGAAAACCGTCCCATTCGGTAACATTGGTACGTGGTCCAGACATTATGACTTGGTTGTCAATTCGCGACTATCTTCACGTTTTCAGCATGCATCGATTTTTCTATGTATGCTATATCAGCCATAGTATCCCATAGCGTTTATTGCTCCCGACAATTGGCCATACTCATATCGTGAATATATTATTATAACCAATGCTAATTCATTGCCCCCTGTTTTTAGTCAGCTCGGGACAATTCGAAGTTTGTCATCAATCCTCTCTACCCAATCACTTACACTGGCGCAAGTGCCGAAGTCCGGAATACTATGATTACCGCCTCCTGGCCTTGCAGATGATCTTTTAGACTGACTATTTTGACTCATAGACCGGGGACCCTCGCTACAAGGAATTCGAAAATAACCTCTTTGTCGGTAGCGGCAGATTCAAGGTCAACGATGACAATGAGAAGTCCGTCACTGTCGAGTACGGACTCTCAAGATTGATTGCAGCTTAGGGTTTAGGCTTGCGCTGCAAAGTTGATGCTTGTGGATGGGCTGCATGGTATAAGGGGGGGAAAGATATCGTCATCTCCTTAGAGCGGGGGTATATATGCTGGGATGTGTATAGTTACATATCAGGATATCACACCAAGATGAATACGCACGATGTATCCCAAGTACTTCAATGTGATAGCCCCCAATAATTCGATCCATGCAAGGGCTGTTGAAATGTCCAGACATGCTTTGGTTACTTCCCTCCTTGCATATCGGAAATTCCTTAGTACACGAGACGTTAATGAGTACGCAGGGGATGTATATATATCGGTGCGGCTATAGAATGAGTTCTGCCTGGTCAACTCCAACCGCGCTGTGATTATAACCTGGCCGTCGATCGCGGCTGAATGACGAAAGCCCCATCCGGTGTGCCTGTCGCTCCGATCCCCGACGTTCCGAAGAGCCAAGCTGCGAACACGCATATATATTCGAGTGAAGGTGGGCTCTTGGGTGCACAGGGCGCAATATCCCGGGATCTGGGATACTTTATGGATGCAATTGATCTTATACATGTACGGGACCTGACAGTGAACAAACAGTGAAGGATATGCAATAATCCCCGCTTGCTATGGTAAACTCAGTTACAGCCCGGCCACTCACTCTTTGGTTGCTGTGTCCATACACAATACTGGTCAGCTGAGAATGTGAAATTTCGGTACCAGTACTTATTAAGTCTGGGAGCCCTTGATGCTGAAATCGGTGGGACCCGACATATTATTGTTGAAAGGTTATTCTACTGGAAGGAAAAATATACCTACCAGGAACAAGGACATAGATGTATGTAGTTCTTTGAAAGGTAATCACACATAGGTTTGCATATTAATATTATATTGAACAATGTAATTGAAATAAATTAGTGTACCTGACATATGGCCTACTGACCTGCGCGCTATGTCTAGAGTCTGGACTCTTCTAATTCCTGTACAAATTGAAACCGGTACGATCCGAGAGCAGAGATATCAATATCGATCTGGTACCGGTATACGGTACCCTGGCAGTTTAAGGTTTAATTATCGGGCGTCCATTTGCATCCCGGTAACTGGAGATGGTTTTCACCAAAAATATAGCTGCTGTACATGAATATTCATACTGAGTCAGAGTTTATCAGAGTGAAGATGCTCACATAGGATTGCCATGCATCATGAAATCTAGCCTGATCATTGCAAAGTTGACTAATTAACATACGCCTAGCAATGCAGCACATTGCATGGGCTGCGGGGCTCGTGTTGATGATCGATCATCATGTAGAAGCTTCCGGCATCTCGACAGCGGGGTATAGGGTGCTGAAGCTTTGTTCTAACCAGTGCATGTTGCTCCATCAATCTTGAGCATTTTCCCCCTCGCCCGGCCAGCTGTGGTTTTGTTTCCCAGTTTTTCTCCACTGCGCTACTGGCCAGAGTTCGGGCCTTGACTTAGAATCGTCTGTGATTGGCTGATGTGGCTTCAGCTTGGTCGGCTACGTGCGTGTGCATGCGCATACAGTCATTCACTACAGCAAGATAATTGGCTGTCTTTGGTATATTAAGTAGGTCTATTGACTGATTGGAAGAGTGACATAATTTGTTCTTACTTAATTTCAGTATCACATTCTGGGGTCAACGCCAACGTGGATCATCTGTGGTCGATACTACATCCCAAGTCGAATAATTTATCTCACAACGCCGGAGCGATCACGAGCCGCGAAAAGCAAAATCTCGGGGAGGGAATTATCGCACCGGAGTGCATCATCGTTTCAGTAGAGGAACAAGCAGCGGGTGCGGGCAGTAAATTCAGCAATGAGCGACAGCAACAACCGAGGGTATGACGGGTATATGTATGGAGCTCAAGGAGGGGGTTATCATGATGGAAATGGCGGGGTAGGCGGAGGGGGGCAGGCGCCGTCAGGTGGGGGGGGTTTCATGAAGCGACTTTGGCCCGGCGGCGGCGGCTCTGGTGACCGGAACAACGTAACCCCATCTAGCGCCGCTACTAGTCCCAACGTCAACGACAACAACAACCGCAATTACAACAACAACGGCAACAACAACAAGAACAACAGCAGGAAGAACACGGGCAAAGGCAGCGATCCCAGAGGCAGCAGCTACAGCAATACAAGTGGGAATCGAAATAGCTATAGGGCCAATCATGCCACCCCAGTATCAAGCTCCGGACAACCGTCGTCGCAGCCCCCGTCGGTGAGGAAAAAACTTGACTACTCGAAAATGCAGCCTACGGTTGAAGATGTCCCCGATGAAGACGATCGCAAATCCAGCGTCTCAGGGGGGAGTGTTACCGACCTCGATACGGGCACGGGAACCTCCAGCTCTTCCATGTCCTCTGGTGGCGGAGAACCGCAAAAGGGCTCAGCGAAGCAGGAACAAGCGGAGCCATTACCAGAGAAGAAGAAGCGGAAGCCAGCTACCACTGACAAGCGAACCCAGCCGCAGAATGAACCTAAGAGGGAGGCAGCGAAACGAACTCCGACAATATCACGCGAGGAACAGAAGCGGCCGGTGGAGCCCCCTCGCACGCCAGAGCAGACAGTTGATGATATCCCCGAATTTGGGCCCCGAAAGAGCATGCCATATGCCAGTGCACCTAGTATTGGCAAGCGAGAGGAAGTTGAGCGGGTTCCTGCTCATCTCAACACCACACCAGGTAACTCCGAGGAGGGGCGTAGAAGTACCCCATATACATATACGCCAACCAAAAAGGAGCCTGAGGATTCTAGCGATTTTATTAAAGACCGCGAACGCACCCCGTACGCTACTGGCAGCATTAAGCCGGAGCGGACGAAATCCTCAACCTCGACGACGGAATCCGAAACGCCGGACGATCCTATATTGACACAACACTTACGGAAGCCAGCGCCATATTCCCAGACGTACCGTGATAAAACTCCACCTTGCCCCATGCCCTCATCACAAAGGTCTGGATATAGGCCCTCACAAGACGCCCCATTGCCCCAACGGAAATCATCTCAATACTCCTACATACCACAAAAATCGAGCGCAAGTTCAGAAAATTCAGGTACGCCAATGAAGAGACAGGCGAGTAAAGGCACGCGGAGTAGACCGTCAACACCTGGTGGAAACCGGACGCCGAAGGAATACCGCGGAGACGGCGGCTATGATGACCCCATCATTGGTAAATTCAAAGAAGAGAGGCGGTCACCTGCGCCCTATACATACAGCCCCCAAGGAAGCATCAGCTCCGCGACTTCTCATAAAATGCAAAACAGTCCGTCGCAAGGGAGTTACTCACAAATTCCACAGAAGTTGCAATCCACCGGAAACCTCAGACCGACCCCTAGCCCAGCAGCATCATATATCAGCACTGGTTCAGTCCATGGACATTACCCCCATACCCCAACATCACCACAGCCAGCCCCCTATCCACCTCCGCATCCTCCGCCCCCACCGGTGAGCACGGCTGATGGGGTATATCATCCGCCATATGCGTCAGACCCAGGAGATTTCTCGGGCATGCCGCACTCGCAATATCATTTTCCGTATCAACAGTCCCCCACGGC
>Ga0307511_10003741_pt1 | contig 15554 bp, 16 predicted proteins | sample 13_EM_MG_FD_200266 | JGI IMG/M metagenome (GOLD analysis project Ga0307511, IMG submission 200266) | Populus trichocarpa ectomycorrhiza microbial communities from riparian zone in the Pacific Northwest, United States - 13_EM | ecosystem: Host-associated > Plants > Roots > Unclassified | place... | reverse complement strand
TAAAGTAGTCTATAAAAAGTTTAAGACATCTACTGTGTCATATCCTCGCTCGCTCAGAACTCACCAAGGTGGTGACTATGTCATTAAGAAACTGGAAACTTATTTTGAATCCAACGAAATCAAGGACCAAACAACAGCTACCCATTCCCATGAATCCAATGTCACTGCAGAATGCTATAACCAAACTCTTACAAGTATGGTTCGACCCTCTCTTGAAGATGTACTACCTTTTCTCTGGGCTGAAGCCTTTAACTGGGCTGGCCATCTCAAGAACCGCTTGCCTCACTCTGCACCTAACGGAAAAACCCCGATTGAGGCTCTCTTTAATACAAGGCCCACTATCTCTTACCTCCGTCCCTTCGTCTCCCAGTGTTTTATTCATATACCTGAAGAAAAACGTACAGCTGGATCCAAGTTGGTTGCCAGGGCACTTGAATGACATCTTGTTCGCTATACGGAATCCGGTTACATGTTCCGTATGTATATCCCATCTCAACGGAAGGTAGATACCTTTCGACAAGTGAAGTTTGAACCGTCATCACCTTACACCTCTGTAGATAATGATAGTCCCTCTCTACCTAATGAAGCTAATATTCCATTAACAACTCCCATCCCTCTACGACCTGATACACCTATCATATCACTGAAAACTACAACAGTAGAACCACAAATCACTCTCCCTCCTCCATCTCAACAATCTGCAGAATGTGAACAATTCTTAGATGAGGACTCTGAGCTAGAGAGAGTTCCTAACGAACCTTCAACTGGTCCCTCCACACCTCCATGCCAAACATCAACAACAAACTCCTCTGCACCAAACTCATCTCCACAAAAAGACTTCTCTGATGTCCCTGAAACACCCAAACTAGACTACAAGAACTACACTTAACGATCAACCAAACGTCCTGATCGTTACTCTGAGTCTGGTTGGACTCGACTTATCGCAGAACCTGATAGCTATCAAGAAGCTATGTCGTCTCTGTATGCTGATGCATGGCAACAAGCCATATTGAGGGAACACCAAGCAATTGAAGAAGCAGGAACGTGGTCTATTTATAATATTACCGACCCACCCAAAGGTAGGAAACCTGTTGGAAGTCAGTGGGTATTTAAGGTAAAACATTATGCTGATGGATCTGATGAACGACATAAGGCACGCATCGTTGCAAAGGGCTATTCACAACAAGAAGGCCTTCACTATGACGAGACATGCACACCAGTGACTTGGTACGACTCCTTACGACTCGTTTTTGCCCTTGCATTGTACCTTGGACTCCACATGGAACAACTCGATATCAAATCAGCATTCTTGAATGGTGAACTCAAAGAAGAAATTTGGATGATACCAGCACCTGGCATTGGTCTAGATGGCAAAATCCTCTGCCTACACAAAGCACTCTATGGTCTAAAGCAAGTTCGTCTATAGTGGTTTGAAAAACTTGCTACTGTACTTGGTAAACTTGGTTTTCTGTCACTTCCCTTCCGTCCCTGTGTGTTTATTAATATTACCCTCAATGTTATACTGGTTGTATACGTTGACGATAATACTACAGTGGGACCCAAACTTCAAATCGAAATTCTTATTAACTATTTGAAGTCTCACTTTAAGGTCACTGTAAAAGGTGGTCTTAAATAAATCTTCGGAATCGAAGTCAACGAATTATAAACATGGTCTGGAACTATGTCAACGACAATACATCATCAACATTCTCACTCGCTTTGGAATGGAAAACTGTCAATCAGTTTAAACTCCCATTGATCCCAAAGTCCCTTTGGTTAAGGCAGATGGTTCAGAACCGCCACATGAATGCACCTCATACCAAAAAATAATTCATTCTCTTATGTATCTCATTACTTGTACCTGTCCTGACCTTGCTTTCTCTGTCTCCTTTCTCTCACGCTTCTCTTCTCATCCCCTTAAATGTTATCATACAGCTGCTAAAAAAGTATTTCGTTATATTGCTGGAACTCGTTTTCTTTCTCTAAAGTATCATCAATCTCCTGCTTCTGTTCCTCTTGATTTATATGGTTTTTCTGATGCTGACTATACTTCTTGTCATGATACCCGTCGTTCTGTTACTGGATATGTTTTCCTATTAAACGGTTGTACCATCTCTTGGTTTTTGGAGAAGCAGAACTCTGTCTCCGCCTCTACCACTGAATCTGAGTAGAGGGCATGCTCTACTACCACTTGACAAGCACTCTGGTACATCAACGCCTTTACACAGCTCGGACATTCTATGCCAGTCCATCTTAAAGTAGACAATACCTCAAGCATTAACGTTGCAGAAACCCTTGTTAATAACTCTCAAGCAAAGACCATCGACGTTGCTTATCATTTCACAAGAGAACAACTCCTCCTCAATTCCTTCACTCTCAACTATATTCCTACTGGTGAAAATACTGCCGACATTATGACCAAAGGGCTCTCTCCTGTTACTCACTATACTCATATGAATAGTATTGGGCTTACAGCATGAGAGAGAGTGTTGCAGCATACATTCTGTGCCCTCTAATGATATTACCTGCGGCTATTTCGTCATATATATTTCCTACATATATATCGTATTACTTCTCTTATTTCTATTACGATATCTTATCTTTATTATCTCTATCTATCTCTATTTCGAGTATCTAACAGCATGTCTTATATGCAGCTTACGCTGCACCTCTACACTCATATGTCTATTATACCATTCTCGTTATTTCCTACACTGTCTTACATGTAGGCTGACATGGATACTACTTTTCCTTTTATGCACTTCACTTAGTTTTATCCTCCTACAGTTAGTTAGTTAGTATTGTCGTTCACAGCCTTCTCTCATGTATTTAGACCAGGCTATTCCGCTGTCCCCTAGATAGAATAATCATAGCATTCACATTGCGCTCGCACTCATAATTAAATCCTGCTCACTCTATAAAATCTCCGCTGGTTCACCGCTACTTTTACGCTGTCTTACATCTAATTATTTACACGCTGTTCACCTATAATCTATCCACTTTAATAAAACCTAAATCGCCTACATCATCTTAAACCAACATACCACAGGATAATGTAGGGGGGCACGGGAGTGGTACGGGACATGATAGCATAGGGGAATTATGTATATATAGACAATGTCTGCCTTATGGAGATAGAGAAGAAAGCAATAAATCTTAACTGCAATACATACCTATACATTATAAGTGAAGAATATCTATCATGCCCGCCTATACGCAAGGTCGCGCATAACCTTTTATTACATGTTCTGGGTGTTTGGTAGCTGGTAGGGAAGGCTGGCAGTGTGCCGTAAGTGCCCCTTCTACCAATCGGAGTTGCGTTTGCTCTGGAGATCCCTGCCGGTTTACTATATAGAGGTTGCAGGCGGGTTGGTTGGAGTTTACCCTTCCCTTTGTCTACCATATTCGCGCTCCTGGGTCCTGCTGTAGGTTCGGATAGCTCTTCCAGCTCTCTGATATAGCCCATCTGTATAGAAACCCCGGGTTCGGGTTGTTATTTGTCCTCAGAAAATTGGTGTCTGAAGTCTTTTTGGGCATAGACATCAATGTCCGAGATGCTCCGTGTGGGGGAGGTTGGTGTGGGAGTCTTTGCAGTTGCTGGAGATAGAGACTTTGCTGAAGCGCCTTCTTTGTCTTTCACATTTTTGAGCTACAAGTTAGTCTGCTGCCGCTATTGCATACTATATACCCAAATAATGATGTCCAGGAGATGCCCCGTGCCGGCCACTACCTTTCTTGCGTTAATGGAACAAGGGCGTGTCCCACAATCGTAAGAATCCTCCTGCGCCACCCTCTCCTTCCGGCCTCTCCCCTAGTGGGTAGTGAGTCGATCTCGAGTTAACGAGATCATGTCTCCATTACCGTTACCTCCCCTCCTTCTTCGGTTCTTGATCCCTTTGTTTGGACAGTGGGCCAACCTTGGGTTAACGAGAACCCTCCCCCATTACCGTTACTGTCCCCCTTCCTCTGTTCTCCCTTTGTCCCCTTGTGTTGCTCCTTCTTCTTCATCCACAAACTTTCCTGTGAACCGTTGATATGGTCAGTACAACGGTGGAGAGGTCCATGTCATTAACGTAACCCAGGATCCAACATAAGTATTCCACATTATCCCACAGCTTTCCCATGAGTTTTAGTTAGCAGTCTTAGTTGGCAGTCTTACGAGTTAAGGGGCCTGAGGGGATTCAACATCAAGCCTGGCAAGCGAGGCTGAAAGATTTTGAAATCAATATCCCTCGTATCCAGCTGTGGATGGACTATCTTTGTCAACATAACTGATAGTATCGAAATATAGAAGAAGTTGTTTTCTGCTTGAACTGTAGATAGATTATAAGTCTTATCGACTCAGGAGGCAGATACAGAGGCTACATATAAGCCAGTATCTTTTGTGCGTGCCTTTGCTCCAAGCATAGGGAGCATTGCCATATCAGGATGTCTTGAATAGCCTCACTTTGTACTTTCGGGGCGCCTATACTTCCTGGGCTCCTATACTTTCTAGGCCCTCATATCTATTGCACCGCCAACCACTTTTACAGGACGAGCGCTTGGTCGGAACTCAACAACCAGAGCAGCTACGAAAGATCCGGTAGCACCGCCACAAAGCCCTCATCCACCACATCACCAATATCTCCTCAGATCTCGGGGGAACCATCATCGCGATTCTTTCCCCCTCGTCTGAAGGTTTTCTTCTCCTTCTTCCCTGCTCTTTCTTCCCTCTTACTCTCATGAAGGGATCTCAACGGGCATTGGTCCACGATACTTTCAGAGACCACCAACACCTGGCTGACGCAGTCAGCTTCTCCCACACCACCAAGGGACCACTCAGAGGGAACTACCATCTCTCACAGCCGCACTAACAGGAACAACCTCTCTTTCTGGATATTGGAAAATAAGGAAAACCCACCCGATCCAGAATAGAGGAACATATCTAGGCAGCACTCACCAACTACCTCTACCGAGATGTAGGCTACTTGTTGGTCCGGGCCCACGGAGGGATCGGAGGCAACGAGCTAGCAGTCAAACGGGCGCAACACGAGTCCATCCTGGAAGACATCTGACGTACTACTCAGATCATGACAGCCGAAGGCATCCGAGCCAGTAGCAGAGCTTTTAGGAAAGAAGCCCGCATGACCCTCGGGTTTAGCACACAAAGAACCAAATGGAACCGCTACCCTCTAACAGCCTTCACCTGGACCCGCATAAATAAGGGACCCTAGAGGGGCTGGCTCCACTACATAGGCAAATCCAACACCCCCTTCTATGCATGTATCAACGACGGAGAAACGAATAACCCAACGGCGGAGACAGGCCATCACATAGTCTTCTTATTCTCCCATTTCACAGTCATCCAAACCGAATTCCTAGGGTCAAGATCGAGGCAAGAAGAACTGGACAAATCAGTATGGATGAAGACAGGCGAAGGCCAGGGAGAAGAATACATCGAAGCAATGTAGGAGTTCTTCGGGTACCTGTACGGCACGAAGGCCAGGAGATAAAGAAAACTATATGGGGCCGAGGGGAGAACTGGAAAAGATGGGGCGGTACCAGTAATGACGCCAGGATATCATTAACTCGAGGTTGGCCCACCGCCCACATATCACGAATCTCCTTTGTCATTTCTCATTTCTCTCCTTCTCACCTCACTCAGTTCACTTCTCACTAGTCTGTACATACTTTGCGCAGCGGCCTCAGATTAACTTGCGTGCCCGCTTGAATCCACCCAGAACTACTGCGTGGTGTCTCATACGCCCGCCAGAGGTATCTATTGACGTAATGAATTTTTAAAAAATAAAAATAAAAATCTTTCTGGACATTGCCAGTAAAACAGCCAATCCGGTTTTACCATACGGTTGGGTTACGAATCCGTCCACCAACCAACCAACCACCCACTCACAACCCACGTTGCTGGCAAAGCGCCAACTGGCCCCAACCCCTCCCCTTTGCCAAATGTGCACCTGGTGCTACAGCAGTAACCACATGCAGGATGTCCGCCACAAGAGACAAATACATAGACCCACCCACACCCCCCTAGCAATGAGGGCGCCATCACCTTCCTGCTCGCCAACACCACCACCACCCAATTCACCATCCCGCGTCTCCTCGCCAACACCAACATTGGCGCCGCCATCCCCCTCAGCATACCACTCTTCATCTCCGCACAAGTCGAACAGGGAGGGGGAGGATGCCGAGGGCCTTGCATACCGTTACGAGGATGCGGAGAACAGCGAATAGGAAGGGTAGGATGCGGAGAACTTTGATTGCAAGTACGCGTATGTGGAGAATCTTGTATACGAGCCATCCCTTGCAGCCTCGTGCCCCGCCACACCCCGTGCCTTATCATCAAGGCCACCAAACCCAACAACCCCAACCAGACAGCCGGTCTCCGATCACACAAAGGCGGAGGACTCAGACGGCAATGTCAACATGTCGTCAGCTGATCCCTTCATGGCAATCTCCGATGTTCTCCTTACCATGGCGCACACCTCCGACATCCTCTGTACACCACTACATCCTCCCACTTCCGACCCCCCACCACCAGAAACACCATCCCGCACCTCCTCATCATCACTACAAACCAACATGGCACTGCACCCGAAGGCAGAGGACTTGGATGCCGATGTTAATATGTCGTCAGCTGACCCCCTCATATCCCCTAGTGACGCCTCAGACATACAGGCGGCGTATAAAGCACTGTTTGTGCTATCAAGGAGGATCGCAGCTGGCCGTAAAGCTGGAGCATATCCTTGGACTATCAGTAAAGCACGTTGGTGCCTGTTAGAGGTCGCCGTCAATGCAGTGCTTATTTACGAGGAGTTGGAAGCAGACCCTCTTTTTAAGGTCGAAGAAACATCCAATAAGAAATTTAACAAATCTTGGTTCAACAATGGATGTTTCTGGCTAAACGATCCAATACCTTATCCCTTAACACCACCACACCCTCGATCTCTAGCATGGGAGTCTGGCACACAGACCTTACCACAAACCCCGGAGCCACCACCCCCGAAACACCCCATGAATAGCGTATAGACGCAGACGCCCCCTGCGAACACAGAACAGCCGCCACAAAAATCCGACGTGGAAGCGGTACCCCCACCAAAATCCTATGCGGAGGCTGACACCCAGCACTCCCCACCACCAAAACCCTATGCCTCCTCCTTCGCAAATCCCACCACCTCCTCCTATAAAGACCTGACAGAGTATAAGTCGGAGATGCCCTAGGAAAAGGTACAATATTGTCACAAGGGAAAAGGGAACCAACAAGGTCCCCACCACCCCTGGTAACAACCTCCGCCTACACCTGAGAAGCAACTTGCTTCCCAACCACCACACCATCCCCCACCGACACCCTCACAGTCCCCCCAGTTTGCCATCGTCCTCTTCGCAGTGCCGACAAAATACAAGCTTGCAGACAACCAGTACCTCTCCATCACCAGATCCCGCTGGTTGCTTTTAGAGAACCGGCGGTCAGGATAAACCCACTCTTCCGTTGTCGTGTACCTGCAGGACCCCACTATTGCCACTTCCTTGCGGTTCGGACGGAAACCTCTCCGCACCACCACTTACGATTAGGACCGTTGAAGGGCCTTTCCGTTCCCAACTACGCGAACTTGTTGGATATTTGTTTTGGGATTGTTGTTGGGAATTATTCTACTAGCGTGATTGCGCTGTTGAGTTGTTTTGGTTCAGTATTCTTCTACCTACATGATGTGAAGTTATTTTGGGACTTTTGTTTGGTTTTCTACTTGCGCGATATGCAGGTTTCTACTTGAGCGAAGGAAGGCGCTTCACGATTTTCTTTGGTCCATGTTGTATCTAGCGTCGTGGCCGCAGATTAACTTGCGCGTCTGCTTGAATCCACTCGGGACTACTGGGTGGCGTCTCATATGCCTACGAAGGGTTTCTATAGACATAATGAGTATTTAAAAATATAAAAATGAAAAAAAGCGCATGTCTATTGGGCATCATCTATCTCTCTATTCCTCTTCTCCTAGTCTAGCTAGTACGTTCCTGCTCATGTGTTCCGCATATGTGTTAGTTCAACTGCATGAGTTGCAATGGGTCTAGTGCTTTCTTGCTCATATTCCTATTATGGTGAGGGCCGGGGATTCCTGTCTTGCAACCGCCTCTCCTATGGGTCCTCTCATGTGAAGGACTTTCATGTATTTAAAACCCTGAGTAACTCCCAAGTCTCTGAGGGTGAAGAGTTATAAGGAAGAAGAGACACACATCTATCTACATATCTTCTTCCAGAGTGAAATCTCCTTAACAGGACTCTATAACTTCCGCCTACTGCCTATAGCACATTAATACCTTTAATACCGGCTTCTGGAGGGACTTCTGGGAAAAGGGTTTGGTTTATCGCTTGTGGCGGCATGTTAGGGATGAGAATCTCGGGAGCTGCCTGCTTGGGACGCTGGGAGGGTTTTCTTGTCTTAATAGTGGTCGGTTTGGGGCATTGGGGTGCTGCTTGTGTTTGTGTGTGCTGGAGGGTCTTATTGTTTTGTTGGTGAAATCTTCTGGGATTGTAGTTGGGTTAAGTAGCTGCAACCTATCTTGCGGTTATTGTTAGGGCTGCCACAGAGTGGGAGGATGGTGCCCTTATTAGGGAAGGTCCCTTTTAGTGAGCTCCCATCAGAAGGTGAGTAATGATCGGGATTGCCGGTTCGACTGTGCCCACCTTTTCTGGTAACTGCAGTGACCGAGTTCACCAAACTACCTTCTTTGTTGCTGGCAGAGCCAGTGGGGTTATTTCGTGTGCGCATATGCTTACTCCCATGCCGTCTGCCTTTTATTGTGAATTGCTTGTGTCGGCGTCCAGAATGCTGTTTTTTTCTTCACGAGTGGCCATGATCGTGTTGTAGGTTGTGGGAGTGTGTTGGGCGTCTAGCTGGAGTGGTGGGGCCATTGTAATGTAATTTGAACTATGTGGGGACTGATCTGTGGTCTTTTTCTTTTTCCCTTGAAGCAAGGTTCCCGTTGTTGCCTCCCCAATGGTCATACAGCTTTAGGGATCTTGGGTTCTTATTAATGATTCTATTTTTGCTTTCTCTAAGCCATTTAGCTACTGTGCTCCTGTTGTTGACTTTGTCGTAGTCTTTAATTATTGAGTCTACGTTTGCCTTGTGTATAATGGGCGCTGGACAGTGCGATACCGATGCATGCAGTGGTGGTAATGGGTCATCATCGATGTGGGGGGATTTGTGGTAGCTCGAACCCCAACTTGTAGGCCCACTGTTTGGATGTGGAGCTGAGTTTGACCTTGATCTTGTCGTTCCGCTCGACCCTGCTGTTGTTGGTGTTGCTGCTGAGGTGACAGAGGTAGTCAACTGAAGTATAGGAGGGGTTTCGTATGTTGATTGGACAAAAGGGCCCGAAGAGTGGTGTGGGGGAGTAGAGGGGCTCAGTGCAAAAGTAAAGCTTTGTGAGGGGAGGTCGGCATGTAGGGGGTTAATTGTTAGCTTTGCGGTAGTCTATCTGAGTTTGGAGCTCATCATAGTTTTAGTGTCTCACTCTACTGTACGGTGATGGTAGTAGTTGGTTAGAAAACTAAAGCATCTTGCATGTGGCATCATCTCGGCAGTGATGTATCTACTTAGAGTCCGCCGAGCTATTGCATTAGGTGACTAAGATGAAGTCCTCCAAGCTGTTGAGTTAATTGACTGAGATGAGGTGCATAATGATGCAAGTGGAAACAGGGGTGATGACTGTGTGTCTAAGATCAACTTAGATACGTCTGCAGCGCCAAGGAGAGTATAGATTTCCATGAGCTTTCCTTGGATTTCCTGGATTTGGGTTCTAGTTTCCCTGAGTTTGCTTGTTCGGTAATCTTGCCTAGTTGTTGTTCTTTCAGTCAGAGTGTTGATTTCCATTTGGAGCGCCTGAACTCCCTGTCGTATTTGGGTTATTTCTGGCATCTGGTTCTCTTGCCGTTGGTCTGCTTGTTCTTGTTATCTTAGCGACCTTGACTGTTGTTGGCCTCCTTGTCCGCAGTAGGCTGCGATCTCTTTCTGATATGCTGCAGTGGCTGTTACTTGTTCTAGGACTTGTCAGTAGTGTTTGTTTACTTCTACTACAAAGTTGTTGAGCTCCTGAAGCTGATCGTCTAATCATGCTGTAAGAACAACTGATTGCTTGCGTAGACTTTGTAGTGCACCTGTTGTGATTTCTCCGAAATCTAGTTTTGCGGGTTCCTCGTAGTTGCCAGCTGACTCGGTGTAGGTTTCACTCACATCTCCATCAAGATCCATGTCTGGGTATGGTAGGTCATCGTGGTGTTTATGCTGCGAACATTCGCTACCATTGTCCCTATTTCTATCGACGTCCATGGCGGAGGGCGTGTCTGGCTCGTGGTTGGACATTTCATTGTCTGAATCTGTCACGGCGCAAGAGCAATTGGTGGCATGCACGAGGGTGAGGCAATGCCCGCAGTCTGCAGGCAGGTTATTAATGGAAAATGAGGCAGTGGATAAGGTAAGAATTACGGAATGAGTCACAGAATGACTATTAGTGGGGGTTACGTTGGAACTGTGTGTTGAGTAAGGCAGAGCGACTATCATGTGTATAGAGCCGAATTATGTTCCCTTTATTATAGTTCCCTTCCTTATGCAACCACCTTGTATCTATCTTAGAATACTAGGTGGCCTAATAGACCTCTTTGTCCCACCAACCCTAAGTTTTCGAGCGTAGTCCTCGAGTTCAGTCCATAGTCCCAGCGCTCCCTAGAACCATTCCACAGGTCACGCACTAGCCCTCCATTACAGAATCCATGTGGTCAGAGTCTGGAATATATGTCAAGTCGAGTGCGATATCTTCCCCCAGAAGCTGGGTGCCTAGTACCGTATGGTAGGTGGCTCTTTGATATGGCTCGTCCTTGGTGGCTTCAAGCATAGGTTCATTTGTGGGGGCTTGGAACTGAACTGGTAATCTAGATTTGTCTGAGGATTGAAAGCAGGGAATTTCTTAGTCGCGCATGTATGTTTGTTAGGATAGTTGGGTTGGGGGCTTGTCTTCCCAGTAGAGTTGGGTTTTCTTAGTCACGTATGTATATTTGTTGAAGTGGTTGGGTTGGGGGCTAGGGGGTGCCTGGTCTTCCCAGTGTGTTGTTGTGGACAGTGAGGTTGTCCAGAATAAGGGATGGTGCTTGCTGTTGTGACTGGACCAGTGAGATGGTTTTGTCTGATGATTGGGAGTCCGCGATTTCTTGATCATGTATAAATTTGAGGGGAGGGGAGGTTTCCGGTCTTCCTAGTAGGGTTGGGTAGATCTCGAACCCCTGTCTTTGCAAAGCTCCCCACATACAGCACAGGCAGAGTATGGTATGACAAAGATGGTATCATTGAAGTTGTAGTCGGGCCCTATCTCTATGATTGCCCCCGTTTTGGAATCCTCCATTGTGATAAACCCGTCCTTATGTTCGTAGAGCACATCTGTCTGTGAGGAGATGAGGATTTGGCCCCTGGCTGCCGCTCCATGGACAATTGTCTTGACCAGCCCTGTCCATTTGCCAAACTTTGTTCAGTTAAATGTGTCCAACATGTGGTATTTATCCTTGCCGATGAATGCTAACTTGTTACCCATCTGGAAGTGTTGCCATAGTCCGAGGTGATCTCCCACGTTGAGTCGGGATTTTGCGGGGGTAGTGTTCTTCATTGGCTTGGAACCTCTTAAGTTGTGGTATACAATTGCCTCGGTTAAATTGACTGGGCGCTCATTGTTGGCCCCTTCATTTTCAGGTTCTTCGTTCTATTCTGCTTCTTCGTTGGTGGTCATTTGGTAGAGTGTGGTTGTAGGGGCAGGTGCGGGGGTGGTTTGTCTTACCGCCTTTCCGACACAATCCAGTTCAGATGCTCTGTTGGAACGTACACGTTCGCGTACTATGTTTGTAGCAGTATGATGCTGAAGCCTTTTGTATTTTGCCTGTCTCCTTGCACCGTCTTATGAGCATGCCCGCCGCAATTGTTGCCTTACATACCTTATTGTCCTCCTATCCAAAGAAGGCCGAGCTCCCTGTTTGCTTTGTTGGCTTGTACGATGGCAGCTTTAATCTATGACTCCATGCCTGACATGAGTAGGGCGGAGCGTCTTGGTTCTAATTGTGTACTGTGTGGATTGCTGCCATGGAGTGCTGCATCTTGTTCTTGTTAAGCACTCTCTGTCGCTTACTATCTTTATTTTTTCTCCCTTCTTAGGTAGATGTATGCAGCAGGGAAGTATAGATCCAATAAAGGAATAGATATCACACAATGATAGAGAAATGCAGTCTTTGTATATCTTATATTGCTGTCTCTAGTCCACGATCCATCACCCATGCCCTTTTACAGACGGAAAGGCAGAGAGTATATATACACGAAATGAGAGAGTATAAGAGCCTATATGTAAGGAGCGATAGAGATAGACTATAAGCTGTGAACATATAAGCTCATACATGTGAGAGCGGATAAGAACTTAAGAAGACATGAAGGGTAATAATATACATGTGAGAGCATGCATGTGTAGAGCCGTAAGAGCTCAACAATGATAAGTGGGCAGTGGACATCAAATGTAGAGGTAATACTAGGTTAATAGGCTGTACGTTCAATATGGGTCGGTGGAAACTGATATGAGACAACAAGTATAGGCTGAATCATATGCTTTAACATCCCTATGCTCCATACCATGTGTCCTTGCAGAAGACACCTGTCACTACCTTTCTGTTGCTTTCAGCGCTATTTGTGTACATAATTCACTATTCTTTTTGCGTTAGATTTTTTAATCTTTTCCGTATAAATTCAGTTGATATTGTAGGTCATCATTGATAATTGAAGTAGAGCAGTCCTATTGAGGTATGTTAATTAGACTGTGTGGCAAAACTCCCTTGGTTGCTTCCCATGAGTGATAGAACAATTGCAAATGGTATTTCTTTCTAATTATAGCATAGCTTCCATGCTCTACACACAGTTGGTTGTATTGCTAAAAAACCTGCAAGAAACTAAACATAACAAGAACCACTCAGAGGCAAGCATCACTTCTTACAACTGCATTAACGGCAATTAGCTTCCTTTTTGGCGAAATCGGCAAATCAGCCAACCAGGTATTTCCCATGGTTTGATTTGGAACCTGCCTGTGCACACTATACCTTATGATGCCAGCAAAGCTTATGGTTAAGTGTGGGAAGATGGACACCTACAAGTCAAGATAACCAGTCTTAGAACATCAAAAGGCTGAAGACTCGAATGGCAATATCAACATGTCATCAGTTGACCCTGAGTTCTCACATGGTCCAGACTCCTCACTACAGTCATGTTCAAATTCAATGAAATACTCAAGGTGCCAATAAAATTACGCTCTCCTTCTCCCATGGCTGCGTACTACATCACATAGTCTGTATGGTGCCCATTGCCTCCCACGACCTCCATACCTGGACCTACCATATCTCAACCTCCCACTGCATCACCATGCGATATGGCCCCCACCTACCTGCCTGCCCCCTCACCAAAGCGCCTCAATCTCACCGCCACACCACCCGTTGCTGCCGGCTATGTTGCTGCCGGCTTTCTAGTTGCGATCTTATCGTCCCCCATCCCCTCCCCATCCCTCTCTAGTCCACCCCTGATTCCACAACTACCCTTCCAATCCCGTTGTCCCTCTCCGGAGACTGGAGGATTCGATGAATTGGCATTGGAGGAGATCCAACATGCCTTTGTTGTTGTCTTAAGATCGATAGTGAAACTGATGGGTGACATTAAACATGACTTTTTGAACAAACTTTGACTCATGGATAAGGTATGCCAGCTGGTATAGGCTATGGAGGAGTTTATTGGCCCCGTGCGTAACATTTTTTCCAAAGGTACCATGGGGTACAACGATCTTTTCGTTTCCAGCAAGTGAACACAGACAGCAACACGACCTCCAAGACCCACCTTCAACCGTGTCTCAACAAAAACCTTTCCCCTCTCGCCCTACACGATCATCTCCGTGACCTACTATCAACAGCGTCTCGATGAACATCGACCCTCTCCCGCCTCATAACCCTCTAACCAGGCTAACATATGCAGAGGCAGCTACCGGTACACCAGCCTCCCCCCCCTAATCCTCGACCATCGCACCACTCTCCTTCCTCTCATACTCCCGAAATCACACCGCCTCCCTGACATTCTCCAGCTCCTCCACTCAATCACTCTACTCCTACCTCCCTGCTCTCACTGAGTTTTTGCTGCATAAAGACCTGACCGGAGTATGAGACAGAGATGCTTCTGCGGAAGGCACTGAAGTGGTATAAGGGTAAAAGGAAGCAGCGAGGTCCTGCTCCCAAACCCTCCTTCATTGTCCCAGATCACGACCAAAGGAGGCAACATCCCCCGGAACACCCACCACTCCCCACCCCAACCCAAGTCCCTCAATTTGTAGTTGTCTTTCACGCTGTCCCAACAATGTACAAGCTGGAGGAAGTCTGTTGTTGGCTGGAGGAGGACAATTAGTACCTCCACATTGCCCAATCCGACTGGCTACTTTCCAAAAACCAGCAGCTGGGGAAGACGCACGCCTCAATTGTTTTGTACCTACAGGACCCCACCATGGCATCGAATCTGCAGTTGGGAAGGAGGTCTCGCCACACCACCACCTATAATAGGGACTGATGAAAGCCATTGGCCTATTTATTTAAGTGCTGGAAGTATTGTTTTGTTTTCCACTTGAGAGCATTTGGTCTTTGTTTGTTGTCAATTGTGGTTCTCCACCAGAGTGATATCTCTACTTGAGTGAGGCTCTTCTCGGTTGTTTCTTCCACCTGATCGAGTTTCTTCCCTTTATCCCCACCCGAGGTTTCCACGTGAGCGAAGGATATGATTATTTGTGTATGTTGTTTGTTCCCTATGGAGCGCAGACTGTTTTCGCTTGGGCGAGTTGTTGTTTTTGTTGCCAGTTGGGTTTCACCTGAGCGATAGATACTGTGGTCGCGAGTTTCCTTGGAACCGTCTAATATACATATGCGTGAGGCATCAGATTAACTTAACGTACCCTTAAATCCACTCAGGACTTACAGGTGATGCCTCATACACCTGCAAGAGGTGTCCATAAACATAATGGATATAAAAAAAATACTAAAATAACTCACCACTTGCTATCCAATGGTACTATTTTGCAGCGGAGAGGAGGTTAGTGAAACAGATTATTTGAAAATCCCAACTGTTCTGGAGAAGCGGAGTATATTAGCTGTGTGCTGGAGAGTGCAAATCTGTTTGGGGTATGCATATACCTGCAATTTTTTTGGTAGAAAACCTCTCATTGTATCAAACCAGAGCGAGGATATATTGCACCAGCTTCTGATTGTAGTGATACTTCCAAACAACTGCGCACATATACACCGACATCAACTTCCAAGGACTGAGTGATTACGAGAACTCCGCAACCAGGACTCCCCCGACGTCGGCTTTTGCCTTATTTTACTCAGTGTGCTCTCACGAGCAACTTGATCTATTTTATTTATCTCCATTTGCGAAACTACAAAATCCCCCCGAGGGTAAAGTTTCTGAACTTTTCCGCTCAAAAGTGGGCGATTTCCCGCTAGCGAACCTACGTGG
>Ga0307511_10003740_pt1 | contig 15555 bp, 18 predicted proteins | sample 13_EM_MG_FD_200266 | JGI IMG/M metagenome (GOLD analysis project Ga0307511, IMG submission 200266) | Populus trichocarpa ectomycorrhiza microbial communities from riparian zone in the Pacific Northwest, United States - 13_EM | ecosystem: Host-associated > Plants > Roots > Unclassified | place... | reverse complement strand
GCTCATAGCAAAGCTCTTGTGTGCAAAGCCAGCGATCGACTTGTTTTCTTCTCTCCAGCGTCGCGCCCTCCTCGCCCAGCCGACTCGCGGCCACCGAGACCGCCGCTCTCTTCTTCCTTCCATTCTGTCGTCGGCTGGTCCGTCTTCCTCACTCTCCTTACTTCTTCCTCTTCCACGGCGCGTATGACGGCCGTCAGCATCTCCTTCGATTATCTGCCGCTGAACCACCCACCCTCTCGTTCAAGCTCGTTCTCGTCCTCCGCACCCAGCTCTCGCCCCCACTCGTCCCAGGGCCTTGCCCCCCGTCTGCCCGCTGGCATGTCCACCCCCGCCGACGATCCTTATCGTCTCGCCTATCTCCCCGCAGACCCCGTGCGCCACTCCTCCGCGGCGTATACGCTCAGCCACACCGATCTCGCCTCTGGCCAGTCCTCTCCAAGCAGCCATCCGTCTCTCAAGGCCCATATCCGCCAGTCTCATCTCAGGGCCCGCGCCGCTGCCTCTCCGTATCCCCGCGATACAGAGAGCGTGCACTCCTCCTCAAGCGAAACAGACGACATCTCCATGTTCCTCGGCAGCTCGTCCGACTATCCCACCGCCATGTACGGCCACGCCCAACCGATGTCTACAAACCATCAAGATGCCATCCATGCAACGGGCGCCTTCGGCAGGATGTCCATCAGCCCAGACCACAGCCTCGAAAAACTCGCTGCCAATGTCCGCGTGGCTACCACCACCAGCGCATCCGACAGAGCAAAGCAAATCTTTGTCCAGGCCTGGTGAGCCCTCCCCCCCCTCCTTTGCCTGGTGCCCCCTTCCTCACCCTCTCGCGAACAAGGTTAACCGCCAACTATGCCCCATATCCCGATGGCAATGTCCCCCGCCAGGGCCTCTATTTCTCTTATCGTCGTGTCTGCGACCAGTATGGCATCCCTCACATCAACACCGCGACCCTCGGAAAAGCGATCCGCCTTTGCTTCCCAAACATCAAGACACGTCGTCTCGGCGTTCGCGGAAATAGCAAATATCATTGTGCGTGTTCTATTGTCTCCCTCTCCGTGATCGGGCGCCTTTCACTGACGGGTAACTATGCGGCAACAGACTGTGGTATCCGTCCAGCGACCTCGACAGAGGCCGAATTCCTGCAGGACTACATCCGCAAATCCAACAACAATGCCGGGCAGTCATCCATCAACGCTGCTCGAGCTGCACAGGAGTCCACAGAGAATAACACCAAGGGCGAGGAGCGCTCAGACGAGGACGAGGACGACGACTCAGAAGGTTCCAATGCCTCCAAACGCAACTCGCTCGTGATTTCTGGCGACCTCAAGGGTAGCCTTCCCTACGAAGAGCTCTGCGACAAAACTCCAACAACTGGCAACATTCTCTCTCAGGCTCAAGCTGCCGCCCGCAACAATGCATATCCCAGCCATGCGCCTATCCGTCGCCATGCAAGCCAGCCGGACACCAATCTTGCTTCACAACCAACTTTGTCCTTGGGTGCCAACGGCTCATTCGTGCAAACAAAGCAATATCAATCCGTCCGCCATATGCCTCACTTCCCACCCATCGAAGAAGCCGTCGGAACAAACTCTGCTTCCCCTCAGAGCATCGCCGCTCGAGAAGTTTGGACCTGGTTCCAGGATCATCTTGATAACGTTCTGGACTGCGTCCGCGCTTTCAGATTCGATCAATTCGAGTTGAACTTGCGCAACTTTTGGTCCACTCTGAATGGCAGCCACCGCGAGATTGTCCATGCACCCGCCATAGCTGGCTTGATAGCCAAAGCCGACGCAATCGTCTACGATGTAAGCCATTGATGAGCACAACGCCCCCCCAACTGCTCTGACGCTTGAATCAGGAAATACTCGAATTCCTCCGGTCGCAAATGCTATCTCCGATCCCCCCCTCTTCTATGACTAGCCTCCGCCAATTTGCCACAAAAATGGAGAAGATTCTACTTATGGCCCTGGAAGGTTATGGAAATACTTTTGTTGAACCAAAGGTGGAACTTGGGGCGCGCTTCGGCCACCTTGTTTGTGCGTATCGTACGGTGTCTAAATCTCCGTTCGACACTTTTGACGCTTCTTCAGTGCGCTTCTTGGATATCTACCAGGTTACACAAGCCCTTAATACTGTCTTGACAAACCATAAACAGCTCGCGGAAATGCGTCGCTCATGGCAAAAAGTAGACTTTGAATCGGTCCGGAACCAGTCCGCCCTGGTATGCAACTGTCGCCACGAGGATCTCGTCCAGCTTCTCGAGGTCGAGTTTGTCGCCATGATGGACTCGCTGACGAAGAGTAACGAGCCAGTTCGAGAAGTGATGGCATGGGCTGACAAGTGTACCGAGAGACTGATGGAGCAACGCATTGGTACGAGCGACGACAGAGGCACCCTGAGTTCGCGTAGCATCCTCATTCGGTGGGGATACGTCACCAGCCAGGTCATGCGGGACCTCGTGAGCATTCTCGTCACTTGTGGTCTTTGTCTGCATGCTAATTTTGTCCCTAGACAATTAGGAGCGACCCCGCCTTCGGCGCCTTCCAGATTTTGAAATTGTTCCTCGAGTATGTGCATCCATGTACTCCCCCCTTTGTTATGTCTTACTCATGGAGCAAAGTGACTGGATAGCGGTCAATGTCTTGAGGAATGTTGCATTGTCCACGACATCCGTGGCGGCTTCCGTGGAGCCTGTGATACAACAACAGTTCTTCTCTCTTTCGCCCATGGCCGGCCAAGAAAGCTTTAATGGAATGGAGGCCCGGTCTCAACAGCATGCAATCAATCGTACGCCGACGACATCGAGCATGCTGGCCGCACTGCAACAGGATCCGTTCCCTACTGGCGCGCTGGACACGTCAGGCCCGGGATTTGGTTCTGATGCATACGGGGGATTGAATTATATGGATGCTACATCGGTTCCTCCCGACGATTCGATAACTTCTGTTCATCAAGCTGGTCTTTCATTTTCCGATTACGCTACAGCCAACACGTTCGACGTTGCGTCGTTCACCTCCCAGGACCTGAGCTTAGCACCTGGCAACGCCGCAGAGCCAGAGCGTGAGGCCGAACCTATTAAAGTGGAGACTGCCTCCTAAATTTACAGGAGTCTCGCCAAAACTATACCAATTGGGCCCTTGGGTTTCGCAGACGGCATAATCTGCTAGTTATACATGTCAATATTTTCTTTTTGTCATTTATTCATCAGCTCGCGCGCCGTATACGTATCTGTATTCCTTGCTTTTCAGACGTTCGCTTTCCGTATTCTCTGACATATTGTATAGGTCTCGATCCGATTCTGAATAATGAGCTCCATTCCCCATCTCCATCCATTATAGCTTGTTGGTATGGTCTAGCTAGTAAGTCTACTCTCTGCCGTCTGTAAGATACGGTATCATGATACCCCCCGTCAATGCACATCCGTCCTGATATATTATCGTTCATCGTGGGCCTCCACCTCAATCACGTCGCCATCGGGCTCGGTGGAATCAGGTTCTGCGCTGTCGACTGGTGTCGGCGGTTCTGACACTTCAGCAGTCACAGGCGACTCGACGCGAGACAGGGTGGATGCCTCAAAGTCATTGTCGTGCCTAGTCCCGATCGTGAGACGCTGGATCTCCGCCTCTGCTTTCGCGACGTTCTCCGCGGTAACGCGTGCCTGATTGGCCTCAAACCAGGCTTTCTTGGTTCTGAGGTCCTCGATGACACGTGGAACATCGTCGGGGCCGGTTGGAGCTGGTATTGAAAGGGAGAGCAGTGCCCGGAGTACGGGCAGCGGAAGGTTGAGCTGGGTCTCAGCCTTGGCTGCCTTGTCTTTCTTGCCCTTCTTCTGCTTCCCCACAAAGTATGCCTCCTCTTCCTCTCCCTTCTTCTTGCGTACTACCAATCCATCACTGATGTCATCGACTTTTCTTAGCTCGAGTTCAGCCACGCCAGCGACGGCAGCCTTTGAGGGTAACGATACAGAAGAAAGTGTAACGTTGGTGCCCGTCTTGCCAGACAAGGCGTCAATGAGAGTTTGGCAGTCTTCTACTTGGGCTTGGAAGGCTGGCAAGGCCGCCTCCTCGCGCAAGCGTTGTGCCGTCTCAAGTTTCTTCTGGGCCTCCTCCTGTGCACGCTGAAGGCGAGCTTTCTCCTGCCTGCGAGCACGGTCTTCGTTCACCTTGGTCCAATACCGGTTGCTCGCATCGTTGTATTGCTGTGCCTTTTCGCGTTTCTCGTCGTACAGCACGTTCAGTCGAGCTTGTATCGCGTTACGTTCCTCGATGACCTTGGAACGGCGAGCATACGCTTCATCTGCCTCCTTCTTGATCTCATCCAATTTCGCCTGGAGAGCCTCGTAACGGTCAGACTTGGCTTTTGACTCGGGATCATTCAGCTGCTTGTGTAAGTCGTCCACGGCACGACGGTCAGCGTCGATGGCATCTTGCATGCTTTGGAATCCTTCTACGGTCTTCCGGTTCCGTCTAATTTGAGAAATCTCCAAGATCGCACGCTTTTCATCCGCAAGCGTCATGGTTCCAGACTCCACCTGTTTATCCAGAGTCCTAAAAAAAGGAGGGGGTAAACTAGAGTAGATGTCGAAAGTACAGACACGTACCCGATGCGAGCGTCAACCTCGGCAAGAGTCCGGAATAGGGTCTTGGCCTGGGCTGCCTGCAGCGCCTTGATCTGGCGGAGGAGATAGCTGCATCAGCAACGAGTAGAAGCCCACATCTGGGTGACAATATGTACCTGTTTTTGTATACTGTCCTGCAGGCTCTCGATTTGTTCGCGAATTTTGTTTCTGGACAACTTGGAATCGGATTGTTGACCACGTATCGCCGTAAGCTCGGCCTGCAATGCAGCCTTTTCGTCGCTTCTCGCGTTCGTTTTGGATGCCTGTGCCAATTTCTCGCGAATCGCGGTCTGTGCAAGACGTGTCAGGTTCTCGCGACATTTGAGTTAAGAAAATAGCGCACGAGGTTTTCCTGTAGTACATCGATCTCTGAGCGGATCCTCGCCTTTTCCGCCTCGAACGCGGCCCTGTCTGGTTTCGCGGAGGAGGATGTGGAGGCGTGTTCAGTTGTCGGAGCAGGTGAAGAGGCTTTGCTGCCAACGGAGCCTGTACTCTTGGTTTCCTTGATCGATGCGGGGCTGATGGCAGAGGCAGCTTTTTGTTTTTGAGCAGACATGGCTAGCAGCAGATCCAAAGAGGTTTGGTTGGGATGGAACCAGGAAGTCGATGACGTGTGAAAGAGGCAGACCCGAATTTTTATCGGGTCGCGCTTGTACAGCACCGTACAGCAACCCCTTTACAAGTAACCTCAAAGGAGGCTGATTTACGACGATGGGAGTCGGTCGGACAACACTTGGTGCCTCATTATATCCAGAATATTCAGAAAACCACTCTGGTGTCGAGCTTTTCTACTTCCCGTCTGCACTCTTCGTACACTTCCCGATAATCATCCTCACCACCACCCGAGTCCTTCTGACCTTTCCGCTTCTGATCCGGACATACCATGACACAGCTCGTCGGTCGTTTTGTTGAGCTCGCGTGGCCAAGCTCCTCTTTTGATGTCACGAACACGTAGGGTATTTGTGCTTCCTCCGCCAGGACGGGAAGATGTGAAATAATATCGATTGGATTGATATCAGCAGCGAGAATGAGCAGGCTACAGTTTCATGGGTTAGCTCCACTGATGAGTAGTAGTACCTGGGTGGTCACCGACCCTCTCTCCCCCTTGCGGATGCCCTTGACCACCTCCTTGACACCACGCTTCACCTGCCTGGCCTTGGAGGCTGTGGGCCAGGATGGCATCAGCATATAGAAATGCGTTGGCGCAGCAGACACACCTTTCTTTATCGTCTTGTGCAGCTTTTTTACCAGTTTTTTCTGTGCTAGAGGCTTTGCAATGGGGGAAAGGTCCTCCAGAGGGATGATGATTTCATCCTTCTCTTTTTCCTTTTCTTTCTTCTCCTTTTTCGATTTCTTGGGCGATTGCGTGCTGTTTGGGTCCATGACCTGTGTCCTGGTCGAGATCTGGATGAGCGAGAGGGTCCTTGGTGTTATGCGACCGAGTGGGATGTCGATATGCACGCGTGGGACAAAGGCGACGCGCTCGAGAAGTTGTGGCAGACCCCGATCATACCCATTAACCACTCAAGTACTCACAGCTCGATCGCACACTCTCCCTGCTCGCAACCATGCCAGAGAGACGAAGGGGACGGCCAACACGAGCTGCAAAGGTACCGCTCTCGTTGAAGCCTTACACCACCTAATCTTGCCATTCACTGCAGACATCTGGCCAGACAAGTCTGCGCGATCATTTCCAAAAGAACGTTCGTCCGGACGCACACGAGGACTCTGTGACGCAGACAGAGCTACTGGTCCAGAACTCCCCCGAGGTCGTTCACATTAGCTTAGATTCCAGTGACGATGATTCTCCAGAGCTCCGGGCAGACTCGAAGGCTCAGACCTCAGAGCTGCGTCCGAAAAGAATCCTCAACATGACAACAAAACAAGGTGCGTTTATTCTCGCGTCAATATGAACTCCACCACCATGAAACACAGGACATTCAACTGGCAAACTGTTTCCGATCTTCACCAGGCCGCACCGAGAGGATGCTCCCCCTGAAATCATTGACGTCGACGGCGATGAGGCCGGCACCGCCTCAGAGTATGGGCTTTCAGAGGCTGAGCTACCCCCGCTGTCTTCTCAAACGTCCCCTCGCTCAGACTTCAGTCACCTAACCCCTAGCTCCCACCAAGCGTCCTCTCCACCTCCACCCTCGAGTCTGGATGCTTACCCGACCATTTTTGGTCCGGACGTAGCTTGCACGGACGAGTCTACCGCGTTCTATGTTCCTAAGTGGAAACTGGCATCACAAACGCGTACTCGGTGGGACTCTGGGAACGTGCCACCATTCCCCGACGAAGAGTCGCAGCACGTACGAGGATTGCAACATTCTTATTCGGCATCTGGACCTCCACTACAAACTAGAAGCTGTTCTCGCTCCCAGGCTCGATGCGACGACTGTTCGCTGGACTTCCTCAGGCAGAATACTCACGACGATACTGACGCATTTGGTACAAGCCAACTATGGACGCCGTGTGACCGTTTGTCAAGTAAGCCAGAAGGGGACCACTTACAGTCATCGAATACCACCCCGCAACCACTCTCAACTTCCCCGAAACCCAATATGTCCATTGAGATGTGGGTCCATCGTTTTCGGCCTAAGCGTGCGGAGGAGGTGCTAGGCAACGAAAAACATGCGTTATACTTGCGAAATTGGCTCCGCACGCTGGAACTGCAGTTGCAAGATAAGCAGACAGCAGACCCTGGGTCGATGAATAGCCAGTGCACTAATAACAAGCAAACTGGTAAGTGCGATACCACTGCACCACAACCACGAGGGGGGAAGCGTCCACGTGTCATCCGCGAGGTCGCGCACACGCGGGGCCGAAAAAAACGAAGGTTAGACTCAGACGACGAACTTGACGATTTTATTGTGTGTAGTGACGGGGATGAGGAAGGTTGGCCTGATGCTGCGCACTTAGAGACAGAAGACGAGTTTGCCTTCTGCCAGCAAACGTTATCCAGAATTCGTGGGACAGAGGCGCCACCGTCTCAGCGAAGTGTGCTCTCCGAACCCGAGCAGCTCCCAGCCAACAGCAACCGTATATTGTGTGATGCGAACAGTCAACACGAGCACAATGGGTTTCCTGATACTGTGACCAATACGCTGCTAATAGCTGGTCCCCCTGGATGTGGTAAAACAGCCGCGATTTATGCATGTGCCGAAGAGTTGGGCTGGGACGTCTTCGAGGTCTACCCCGGAATTGGCCGACGTAGCGCTGCAAGCCTGGACTTCCTTGTTGGCGACGTGGGGAAGAATCACATTATCCAGGTAGCCCAGGAGCGTTCGACCAGGAGGACCATGAAGGTGGCGCAAGAGTCGCGAGCGCCTCTTGCCGCCCTGTTCGCGAAAGGGAGTAAGGGGGAACCTAAGCCTTTCGCAGGGACAGCGACGAGGGGATCAAAAGGGACCCCCATTGACATAGAGAGTGATCGCTGTTCTGATGCCACGGGCGCAATGACCGTTCCACGACTACCACGGGAACACTCGAGTACAGACGTGGATTCGTATTCGCCGAAGCCGACAGCTGGCGGGCGCAAGTCTGTTGTTCGGCAATCGCTCGTGCTTTTGGAAGAAGTCGATATTCTGTTCAAGGACGACACAAGTTTCTGGCCTGCGGTCGTTAACCTCATTCGAGACTGCAAGAGGCCCGTTGTAATGACCTGCAACGGTGAGCGTTGCTCGAATGAATTTCTCGGTGCATGTTTCTAACGGCGTGTTGGGAAGATCTGCGGTTAGTTCCCCATGCAAATTTGCCATTGCAGACCGTCCTCGTTTTCGAGCCTTGTCCGCCGCCAGTGGCGGTTGGCTACCTCCAGTCTTTGACGCTCGCAGACGGCTGGCTTGTTCCACGCGAAGACCTGATGGCACTGTATGAAACAACGCATACCATAGACGGAATAGACATGCCAGAATCGCCCCTATATCCAAGAACCGAGCCACTGCCTTGCCCCGATCTACGGCGTACTATCACTCAATTGCAAATGCTCTGCTCCAGCGCGGCTCGTGGATCAACATCAGACATGCTTCAAGGCACTCGCGAGGCGAGAGGACACGTTCGGCGATCAGGTCAACCAATTTCCGCTGAATCCAATGCCACTCGTTTGCCATCAACTGAACACCATCTGTGGCGGCGAATGAGCCAACACGCTGACTTGCTCTCGTTCGTGAACAGCAACCTGTGCAGGACGCCATTGCGCACGCCGGAGGTGATGCCTTCACGAGGAGCTGTGTGTCCGCAGTTGCTGATTGCAGTTGTCCAGGCCCTAAGCTTCGCTGCGACTGAACCCACGGCAGACGACGAGGTCGGCCACAGTCTGCTGTTGATGGACGCCCCCCTTTCGGACACGAGACAAGGGCTGGTGTTCGCCCACCACGATGAGCTCATTGCGCAGGACGCCATCCGGCTTTCACGTGGTGTACACGAGGAACTGGCCACGGATCCGACGGCGACGTCGATCAACCCCGCGGCTAGCTTAACGCGTGATGAGACGGAAATCTTCCGATCTCGCGTGGTCTATCAATCTGAGATCACAGGCGCGTTGCAGGACATCATCCAACCACCTGGACCTCTCATGCCCCAGAGCAGCGTGTTCCTGGACTATATACCTTGGGTGAGATACATGGTGATGGTGGACGACGATCTGGAGCGGATGGCGCTGGAGGAGACGAGCAGGGGGAAATCGGGGAGGACGACGCGGAACAGCATGAAGACAAGACATATCCGGAACATCGACCTGGACGAGAGACAGCAGGAGGTGCTTTGCAGGACACGATTAGACGGAAAGTATCAAGGTACAATTGAGCGGGCAGTGCAGGAGGGTAGGCAGTGATCTAGCAGAACGAGTACACTTGGTGGTTCAAGCCATTTTGGGTAGAGTTTGGTGGCCACGTGTGTCCCCGCTAGTCACGTTGTCCAGCACCGAAAATGGCAAACTGTGTCGTTGTATAACGTCGACTTTCACATCCCCTCGTTCTGACCTCTCCTCATCCCCCATCGCGGGTCTCTCTCATGCCCGCATCGACCGCAATGGCAGCGACCATGAAGTACGACCTAAAGCCACACCCATCCTCGTCCTCAAACCACACCCCAGCACACGCCCACAGAGATGCCTCAAGACACTCTCCCGGTATCTCTCTCCCCCCGCTCGATCTCTTGCAGCAGCAGCGGAGAGGCTCCGTAACAGATCCCTCGCTCCATGCAGTGTCGGCCGGTTCGTCCGTCTTCCGTCAGCTAGATGGTACCGATGCCTATCCCATCTACTGCGCACCCACTCACATCGTCCTCTTTATAGGCCCGCGCCCGTCTCCAAACTACGTGTTTGGCGACAGCAGTCTTGCCAACAGCACCTCCGAACCCTCCAGCAAACAAATGCGCAAGATACTACGCTCGCCATCGCCCGACAGGGATTACGGCCACCACCCCAATGGCAAGAGCGCATTGGGTTCCCACACGTCCTCTCACACGAACGGCGTTTCTAGTGCGTGCTATCTGGTCTTACTCGTCCAGACTGTGAATCGTTCCACCTAGGACATCTGAGTTTAGGTGACCAGACACGCTCGGACGACAAAGGGTCGCCGCGCATGAGCATGCGACACCAGGATGACAGCGATTTTAGCAACTCAAGGCGGCAATCAATAGCGGTGAGACAGTCTCCTGTCGCTTGGAATTTTTTCCCATCTAACTGTCCACCTTAGACCTCTTCAGATTCACAGCACCCGCATGGAACAAAACGCAAAATGTCATCAGACCGAGAGGCGATGACGGGCGACGAAGTCGACTCTCAGTTGGCTGGTCCCGGAATACCTAGTTCCACCAGTATGGATCTCGATGGCCGTGCCCCCAAGCGTAGAGGTTCCACGGTGGATGCCCATAGAATATCGCAACTAAGCATATACGACCACCGACGGCATTCGGTACATGCAGGCGCGATGGTTTCGGGGCCCGCTGTGAATGGAGGACCCATAGGCAACAGCAACCAATGGTGGCTGCACGAAAGAAGGGACTCATTACCCGCAATTCTCCCGAACGGATCCAGTGGCTATACCTCGGGGTTTTCCGGTGACCAACCACATGGACGCCAGTCCGCACCCACAACATCTGGTAGCATGGCGACTTTCGCGTGGCCTGCAACACAACATCCGGATGGCCAGCAAGACCCTAATATACAAAGTCACGCTCGCCCATTCGAACCTCAGACTCTACCATTGCCCATCATGTCCCCCATGTCCTTCTCTCCGGACAGACGTATGTCCGTCCCCGAAAACGCTGTCCCCTCTGTCGGTCCAACCAGAAATGTACGCTCCAGGTCGCGCCCCCCCTCTCGCCAGTTGCGCGAAGCTGCGCAGGCAGGTACCGCAGGCCCGGCTGAAGAGCCATCTACGGCTCCGCCGTCGTCAACAACCACCCTCAAGCCACCAAAGGAGCCTGGAACGACTCCGTACTCCCGCTCCCCCGAGCTTCGAATATCCCATAAACTAGCAGAGAGAAAGAGGCGCAAAGAAATGAAAGACCTTTTCGATGAACTCAGAGACCAGCTTCCCGCTGACCGTGGCATGAAAGCGAGCAAATGGGAAATTTTGAGTAAAGGTAATTGACGCCCTTTGTCCTGTAGCGGATGAAACTGAATGCTGCCATAGCTATTGACTTTGTGGCAACCCTCAAGCAAGGCCACCAGGAAATGGCTCGCGAGATTGAGATGCTCAGGCATGAACTCGACAGCGTACGACAGGGCATACCGTCTTTTGGCACAGGCGGCCCCCCACATCCTATTGTCTACAGTCAGGGGCCAGTACCATACCCTCCACCTCCCGGCGCTATGTCACATCCCCCTCCGCCTCATGCGCATCAACCACCGCCCCAGCACCAACAGTCTCAGGCGCGACCGTCGTCGTCTGAGAATGCTTACCAACCCGGTGGCGGTCCCCCTCACCAGCAACCATCAAGTAATGGTACCGCCAGTCTATCGACGGGCAGGGTCGAAGCACCTCCCACCTAGTTTTGTTTTTTTTCTGTCAGTGCTATGTCTTCGTTCTTTTGCACCACTCGTTTTCCATGTTGTGTTATGTCGGAAGTCTGTGCTAGTTTTTTTGATTACGGGCATTTTTTCTTTTTCTATGAATGATTCCCTCCATCATGGCTTCATGTACATAGTCATTCATCCCCACAACTACCCACCATTCGTATCCGCAGATGCCTGTACGTTGAGAGAGCGTGTGTGATAGGGGACTCTGTTGTTACGTAATAGCCAGGCGGTCCTTTGCTTTGTTCTCCCAGGAGAACGATTCCATGTTGCCAGTGAGACCACCGTCTTAACGAGCTCTCCACGCTGTGTAGGTTTCTGTACACGCTCTCCTGGGAACGTTTATTTCGCCGCCGTCTACTGAATTTACCGTCGACATGCCTCCGAGGTCTGCAGAGTCACTTCTCTTTCACAAAAAGAAGCCTGTCATCAAGAAGGAGCCATCTGCTACCCCTCCCAGTGGATCACAAAGTACACCTACGCCCGGGTCACCCCGCAAATCCCTCCCCCCACGACCGCCGCCCGCCCCAGCAGACGCTGATTGTGACAGCACGAAACTCCCTGAAGGCGAATTCTCGGAATATAAACTCATGTCATCTGCGCTCAATGGATGGAAGTACGACATAATGAGATTCGATTCGCGGAAAATGGTGGACATATCAACTTGGGAGGCACCTATCAAACTAAACCGAAGGGATTTGAGGAAGCCGGACACGGTGTCGGCTCCAGTGCCTGTTGCCCCCATGTTGGGCCCAGATGGCAAGCCTGTCATAGGTTTGGATGGGAAACTTGTCATGGTGGATGCAGATGGCCGACCCATCAGCAATACTCCAGGAGAGGGAACCCCGAAAGACAACCAACAAAAGGGAAAGGGGGCCGCAAACGGGAAGAAGAAGATGCAGAGGAAAACGCGCCAGGTCTTCAAAGTTCCGGAGGATGTTCGGCAGCTGAGGAAGGAGGAAAGATACCCCTGGGTCATGGAGGATGCGAGACGAAATGAGGTTTGGGTCGGACAACTGGAGGAAGTGTCCAGGGCGGAGACACACGCCCTTTTTATGCCTGCATTACAAGATGTTTTCAAATTCGTTCCTGCACATCGGTGGTACAAGTTCCATAAGAAGCCCAAACATCGTATTCCCGATCTAGAGGAAGCGGAATCACTAGTATGTTTCGGATATTTTCTTCGATACGTGTATATGTATTGACACCTCTTAGATGGCCAGGATACAGAAAAACAAGGACCCAGAACGTTGGCTCCTGCATCGACGAAATGGCCAGGGTCCCTCTGCAGCGACGGCTGCTATGTTTAAAGCCGACCCCGATTCGATTGTCACAGGTGCACCACTCGTGTACAACGCTACACAGAGTCGGGGGCCTGGGGGACGGTCTTTGATGAGTGTGAACAGGGGCTCACGTGGTCTTGAAGAAGAGGATGGGGAAGGGCCTGGTCGCCATCCCCAAAAGGATGACGGTGAAGGTCATCTGGACGAGCAGCTGTTTGAAGACGATGTCGCAGATGACGACGAGCATGAAGCTGCCGACATGGACGACGAGGAGGCAAAGGAACTTGAGGTGCGTTGCACTCGATTCAATGAAAATTTGATTGATTTGTCCACATTCAGGAACGATTGAAACGGGAGTACCGGATGGCCAACAAGCAACGTGAGGGATACATCGACGAGTCTGAAGAAGAAGAGGACGATGACAGTCAACTAACAAGGGACGGCAAGTCTCTGAAGAAGCTAATGCGTAAGTTGGAAAAGAATGTTGCCTATGATAGCGACGAAGAACGGAACCCATATGCAAGCTCAGTGAGTCTCAGTTATATGCGTCAGTATATTCTTTACCTAGATGTTTGAAACAGGACGAGAACGAGGAGGAGGAGGAACCACCGGTCGCGTCTAATGAGCCTGTTGTTCAACCGCAGCCAAAGCAAGCCAAGAGTCGCCCTGCCTCGCAGCAGCCTTCTCCCAAACCTACTGTCGGTAGTGCAGCGAATGGGTCCGACGTTGCGTCACGCGCAGTCTCACCGGCGCCAACTTCAGGAATGGGTGGCCACTCGGTCGTTGCAAAGCGAGCAACTAGTCCGAAAGCACCCAAGCCTAATGTCAGTCGAGGGAACAGTCCATTGAGCGGTCCACCTGGAACATCCAGTCGAGCTGCAAGCCCTTCTGGTAGTCGTGCCACTAGCCCAGTGGCCGGCGTCAGTAAGGGCGTCAGTGGAACACCATCTACAAACAAGCGCAAGGCGCCAGATGATAGTGGCACCGCTTCTTCCGCTGCAGCTAGTAATGGCACGGCTCCCCCGAAGCCTAAGAAGCGAAAGCCGCTACCGCCAGGTCCTATCGATGGGGAACTGGAGGAGAGGATGTTGATTGAGTGGTTGCAGAGTACGCCCAACGCTTCCACGCGGGACTGCATCCAACATTTTACTCCGTACTTAACGAGCGAAGCCAAAAAGACAAGGTTTACTGCCATGGTGAAGGAGGTCGCGCAGTTGAAGGGAGGCGTTCTGATCTTGAAGAGTGCTCTACGCGGAGAGTCTGCGAATGGGTCGCCAGCGCCTGCGGCCACAACATAGGGTGCCATGTGGCTTTTCGCTTTATATCTGGTTGTACTATGTCGAAGTGTCAGTTGACATTAATATGCTACATGGATAACAGATTCCCTGGACACATCAATGTCAGATGCGAGGTGTGATGTATCGTTTCTCGGTCTTTAACCATGTCTGCTGAACGCTTTGCCAGGATAGAGTAACTCAGCAAAGTGGGTGGTGCATAACTAAATCTAAGGGAAGCTAACACTGGTCTGAGTTTTGAGATAGTAGGGCTGGAATTCAGAAGTCGATTCCAGCCGCTTGACAGGCAAGTGTGTTTGTTTTCCTTCCGCACGGCCGACCCCTGTTTGTCGATTGAAAAATACCAAAAAGGAAATCTAACTTGGTATGTCGGAGGAGGCAGCAGCGGCTGACACGGCGGAAACAGAGTATAAAATGCCGACTCGCGACTTTCTTGGTCCTTGCCTCTTCTTGTCTTCCATCCCCCGTCATCTCCAGCACAGACAGCCTATATCCACCCTTCTTTCGTTTACACATCCCTAATACTATGTTAAGCCATACCGCCTCTGCTTTGCTTCTCGCTGCCTCGTTCGCACAAGCTATCGTCTCCGGTGTCGTAGGCCAGGGCGCAACGCACGCTGACCACCACCTTGCGAGCAAATGGTACCACGACGAAAACCATTCAGTTCACGCTCTCTTCAAACGTGCAGGCAGCAACGATGGAATCACCTACTCTCTCGTTGGATCTCCTGGTACGCCGCCGCCTCTCCTTTCCTTTCCACTCCCCGCTCACATCTGGGTGTCAGATTGGGCCCAAGGCTTTCCTACAGATCCGGTATCGATGTTAAACATGCCTCAGGCTTGGCTCGATGCTCTCCATGCAGCCATTGCGGCTGGCAAGATCCCAGATATTCCCGTCACCACCATGGGTGGTCCTAGCCCCACGTACCCCGATGGCTATGATCCCATGAGTCCCAACGTGTGCTCCTCGTCCGCCCAATGCAGAATTCCAGGCGACATCTGGGATGGACCTCCAGGGACTCTCAGTCTTAGCTTCGATGATGGTCCCCTGCCGGTCAGTGTTCCTTCGTCTCTTTTCTCCTTGTCGGCTTTGCTCACAATTTCATAGCCATCTCCCACACTATACCAGTTTCTCAAAGAAAAGCAGCAACGCGTTACCCACTTCTTCATCGGCTCCAACATCCTACAGTACCATGACTATTTCCAGACGGCGTGGCTCGACAACGAAGACGACATCGCCGTGCATACATGGACTCATCCATACATGACCACCAAGACGAACGAAGAAGTCCTCGCGGAGCTAGGATGGACCATGCAGATCATCCACAATTC
>Ga0307511_10003739_pt1 | contig 15555 bp, 10 predicted proteins | sample 13_EM_MG_FD_200266 | JGI IMG/M metagenome (GOLD analysis project Ga0307511, IMG submission 200266) | Populus trichocarpa ectomycorrhiza microbial communities from riparian zone in the Pacific Northwest, United States - 13_EM | ecosystem: Host-associated > Plants > Roots > Unclassified | place... | reverse complement strand
AGGGACTTTACATGCTGAAGGATTATTCGGAGTTCTGAATAAGTTCCGTTGTGGCAATAGAACCTACGGCCGCTCTATTTTATAGTTGGAGTATCCGCTATATAGTTAATAGAGCCCCCGTGACACCTCTACCTACCTTCAGAGCTCCTCAAGACTTCTCTAGCAGCTCTAAAGTTATTCCAAGCCTCCCAAAAACGATGCCAAACAATTCCTCCCGTCGAATTCCCCCTATAACAACTCACACCACTTCAATCACTTCTGCAGCCATGATCAGAAGCCAAACCAAGAAATCCCAATCCCCTGCCCCAAGAGATAATTCCCCCACTGGCTCCATCCATGACTAATACCACAGGGATACAGCCAACAACGAAAACTCTGCCTCTCTAGCAATTATGCAAATTATACCTAACAACAGTGCAGCCGAGGCTTTGTTCTCTCTGGTGGCTAATGACCCATCCTTCAGGCCTAGACCCCTCAGATTACGCAAGCAAAATCCTAACAACCAGGACTCCATTCTGGCAGCCACATTCAGAGCTCAACACACGCTCATGCACTACCTATCTTGTGGAGATAGCACCTGCTACACCCACTGCTCCTCCCAACTAAACAGCAACAGAGCACCAAAATATAATTTGTGTGCATACTGCAACAGGAAGGGACATTACACTACCTGTTGTGTAATCGATAGGCAGGACAAAGAATACTTTGAGCAGGAAAAGCATGCAAAGGAATCCCAGGAACCCCAGGATTTCCCCCCTCCAAGAGACCCTTCTCCTACCTCCCCATATGAGCTATCACCCAAATCTGTCTCTAGCCTTACATTCTCCCAATATTCCCCATGGAACAAAGGCAAAGGCAGAGCAATTTCCGTTGAATCTGATTCCGAGCAGGCCTCTGGAAGCGAGATTGATGATAGCCCTATCTCTCCCACATACCCTGTCACCCCCCTTGCACCCAGGGAACTCTCTGCATCCTCTACTAGCTCATATGGATCTGATACCCTCCCCTGTCCCACACCAGACCCCAACTTCCCCACGCACTCAATCTTCATGCCTTACTACTGGTTGAAGGGTCCCTTCACAATGGAAGGTTTCCTCCATTTCAATTCTGCCACTAAGCCCAATGCTACCAATATTCCTAAGGCTATTGGCTTAACAGCCAATCAGGACAACTTGCATTGGCAATTGGCTGGCAAGAACAGTTACAATAATTTCCTGGAACTTGCACAGTCCCAAAGCCTCCCCACCAACGAAATTCCCCACCTCCTCCCTGCATATGTCAATTGGAACCACATGCTCAAAAGTGGTTACCAAAAGGATCCTGATTTTGCCCAAAAGATCAACAAACCTATCAATGGGTACTCCAAGGTGCATGGAATCCTATATAACACCTTCCATGAACAGGTCCGAATTTGTGTACCTAACACCACTGATTGCAACTAAATCATCAAGAATACCCTCCTAGATAAGATCCATACCTCCCTTGATCATGCAGGTTTTAAAAAGATACTCCATGGGCTCTTGAACAACTTCTACTGGCCTAAGGTGACTAGGAACACGCGAGAATACAGCAAGACATGTTCTGTATGTCGGTAGGTAAAAAACTCCACCCAAACGCCCTATAGGCTCCTCCACCACCTACCTATCCTCAGCAAGCCATTTAGCCACCTCACCATTGATTTTCTTGCCATCCCTGCCATCATAAACCACGCTACTAAGGTCCACTACAGCCATGTGTGGACTATAGTATGCAGGTTGACCAAGTACACCCTTGTCCTACCCCTACCAGCTGGCTATATTGCAGATTCCCTAGTCAGCTTATTCATATCTCATGTACACCCACACTTTGGATACCCCCTGGATATTGTAACAGATAATGACACGCTCTTCCATTCTGCGGTGTAGTCAGGGTTCTGCAAACTCAACACCATCTCCCAGTCATTCTCAACCCCCTACCACCCTGAATCTGATGATCAGTCGGAAATTGCCAATAAGGCAATTTTAACCATCTTGAGGGACTAGCAATTGGCGCATGGTGGTAGTCGGCTTCCTGCAATTCCCCTGGTACAAGAGGCAATTAATAATTCTGTGGATGCCACCAGAGGATGCACTCCTCACTCCCTTATTTTTAGATTCCTACCTACCTACCAAGATACCCCTGTTGGCTCAGACATCCCTACAGTCAGACCAGATGTTCTGACTCAAGCCATGTGGGCAGCAGTGCAGGAGAAGATGAATAACAGGTGCGTGGAAATGACTAGGCAGGCTAACAAAAAGGGGAGGATGTCCTTAAAGTACAAGATTGGTGACCTAGTTAATATTAACCATTCTGGTATAAGCAGAAATTCTCAGTACTCCAAACTGGAATCTGTCTTCCTTGGTCCCTACCCTATCTCCGCCGTGTACCCTGACACTAACAACTACACGCTCGAAGGCCCCCTTGTTCCCTCCGGCCATCTCAAGGTACACACCACCTTTCTTGCCCCCTAGCATTAAGATAATGATACCAAATTCTCCTCTAGATCCTTACCTGAGCCAGGACCTGTAGAGTTTGACTTTCAGGGTGACAAGTAGGCCTTTGAACGCATTGTCAAGCCCAAGATGAACAAGAGGAATGGCATTATCCAGTACTGGGTCAAGTGGGAAGGGTATGGTGATAATCAAAATACCTTGGAACCAGAGGAAAGTCTCTCGTCTAAAGCTATCAATGATTATTGGAGAAAGCATGCCTAGACTGGTAACCAGCAAAAAAAGCTTCTAGGAAGGAGGAACAAGTAGTGTATTAGGTGGATATGTATCTAGGTTATTGCAGGGTTTGATACCCTGGTCTTGTTATATTTCTTCCTTGGATTTTGAATTTTTTCCCTATCTGTGTTCTAGTGGAGGATTTTCTAAAGAGGGAAGCATGTAAGGAACTGGTTTTCTAGTATATGTTTTGTCTACACCTTATTTGATCTTTAGGAGTTTTGGTAGATTTTATTGGGTTATATCAAAGGACGTTTTTGGCATGTTTTGGCAGCTACTCTGTTTGGACATGTTTGGATTAGGAAGGATTATATTGGGTTTAGTCTTATTGTTTTTCATTGTAGTTTTCTTGTCATATTTCCCTAATATCACCTGTTATATTCGTGTATTATGCTGGGTTAGTTCCATGTATATCAGCTTGCTGACCACCACCTCCTGTTATGCATGCCTAATTAGGCAGTAGGTTATTCTGTTTTCTTGTTGATTGTTTATCCCGTTGGCAGCGTTGTTTCTATTGCTTTGTTAGGCATCATCGTGACACGTCAGATAAGAAAATAGTGGCGTCCCGATGCCATGCTTGTGTCTCCCCGATGACATCCTCCGGCTAATGTATATGTATCTCTTTTGTCTTTTAAGTGCCTCTATGTGCCTTGCTAAGGCCTCCCAGTGCCTCCCAATGGTATCTAATACCTCCAGGAGACACCTGATCTGGAGTGGGGTGTCCAGGATTGACCCAATGGCTCCAGTGTCTCTCAGGGTGTCTGACGCCAATTAGGTAAACTCAAATATTTCCTGATGCACTGGACGTGTCTGTAATGAGCCACCATGCATTCATCATGATCTGGGATAATAATGAGTCTTTACTGTTGCCTAGTATGAGTTCAACTAGACTCATTGCCTTAGGAACTTAGTATCTATTAAAGATCTGAATTCCGCGGCCTTAGATGGGACAGTTTTGGTTCTAGACAGTCGAGTCTAGCTACCTCAGAAATCAACAAGCTACACTTGTAATATTCTTGTCCACTTGCACCTCTTGATCCTCAACCAACCCTACACTCAACAACCTCTTAGCCACCTACTATAATCCTATATAGAACATAGTGGGCGTGCCCACGATCCCATAACCACGTTGGTAGAGCCGAGTTCCTTACAGAACTCCTCTACTAACTTGGCCCACACTTACACTCCTCGAACAAGCGGCCTTTCCAGTTTTTTTTTTCGAATTCTGCCTGTCCTTCTCCAATACTGCCACCTGATCCTTTATATCAGATCCGAAATTTAACTGTTTCCACCACGGACACAAATTCACCTCTTGCATTTTGTATAAATCTTCCCTATCACGAGTATGCAAAATTTTCAGGGTGCCATCAACCCTATTCGACCAGCCATAGGGGTCTTTGAACGCCTTGTGAATGGCCTCTATGATCTCCATGGAATAATGTGGCCGTGATCCAAACCAGCCAATTTGTTGTGCATAATGTGTTAGCAAGTGTAACTTCAGGTAGTTGAACATTGACTTTTCTAGCATTTCCTTCACCAAGTCTTGTTCTTCCTTTCTATTGTGACGGGGACTCTATTAACTATATAGCGGATATTGCAACTATAAATCAGAGCGGCTATATGTTGAATTGCAACAACGGAAATTAGACAGAAGTCCGAATTAGCCTTCCGCATATAAAGTCCCTTCTATGCTTATCCGCACCTTCGGGCTTTTATTCCACAAGAGATTACGCAACTGTCCAGTTAACCCGAAATCACTAGTGTAGGACTGCGAGGTCAAAACCACAGATAAAGTCAGAACTCAGAAATTGTCAACTTCGAACTTTGTGGGCTTCATGTGGAATCGATTGCTTAACAGCTATGGTGGGCACTATCCTCACCTATGACATTTCTCTCACTGTTTGTATACAGCAGTGATGTATATTGTGATAATTCGCGGCCTTGGGATTGCTGATGTGCGAAGGTTGTTATATTAGCTTTTCTTTATGCAGTCGCCTTCTGCACTTAGTCTGCTAGCGTTTCAGCTACTGCAGAGTCATACTACAAACTTGACTCAATTAAGAATACTTTTCCCAACCGTATCTCCAGGCGCTTACACTACCTATTCTTAGTCACTTCTCAAGTGAGATAACGATAGTCTTATTCCGATGCCAAACTGACTTTCAGATAGTAACCTTAAAGTGGTTCAGTGTACAACTCAGAGTTCTTAATTAATAGATCTGGTATCATCTATCCTAGTTGTGTAGTGTCTATTGAGAGCCTGACTCGGGTATAAGTGGACTAGCTTCAACTACTCATGACTCTGCGGATATAACTCCATTAATCTTTATTAAGGTCAGATTTGAAAGCTCTTTCTGCGTGGAACCTAATAGAGTAGGTCTGTTAGGCACTTTTCTCAACCCGGCATGTACTAGAAGCTGCAGAAGTAGTTTTATCGACTTCAGTGGCCCATAACCAGCCCAGTATAACTCTGATCACAAAACGGATTACAGAAATGGATTCAGCGTGCAAAACTACTCTTAAAACCAACTTGAGCCGGAAGTTTCTGAGAACTTTTATTTTTGCACAGGTTTCCCATTGCCCCTTATCGTGTCACGGGACGCACTTTAGGCTAAATTACGCCCTGGTGTCTTGAGGATTTTATTTAACTCTAAGGACATTACAGGGTAACCTAAAACGGCTAGGAGTGATGGATGCGGCTAGTGTGATATGTCGGTGGGATGGTAAAAATATCCAGTTCACAATTGTGGTAAAGGTTTCACGATCGGGCTTAGTCTCCTGCCGCAATAAGGTTCCGAAGTTGATTACTGGCGGAATATTGATCGAAACCACATTTGATAAGTTACTGACCTACTTGGTTCAGGGTAAGCAATCCTAGTTCAGGGTCACTTGGCAAGTTGTAAGGAACTGGTTTTTCTAGTATATGTTTTCTCTATACGTGTTCTATCTATGGCAGTTTTGGTGGATTTTATTGGGTTACATCAAGGCACGTTTTTGGACTGTTTTGGCAGCTACTCTTTTTGGACATGTTTGAATTAGGAAGGATTATATTGGGATTAGCCTTGTTGTTTTTTCCTTGTAGTTTTCTCGTCATATTTCTTTATTATTACCTGTCATATTTCTGTATCATTCTGGGTTAGTCTCATGTATGTCAGCTTGCTGACCACCATCTCCTGTTATGCCTGCCTAATTGGGCAGTAGCTTATTCTGTTTTCTTATTGATTGTTTATCTCGTTGGCAGCCCTGTTTCTGTTACCTTTTTAGGCATCATCATGATGCGTGACGTGACTATAATTAGTCATCATGTATTCATTATTATCTGCCATCATAATGAGTCTTTACTGTTGCCCAAAATGAGTCCAAGTAGACTCATTGACTTAGGAACTCATTATCTATTAAGGATCTGAATTCCACGGCCTTGGATAGGACAGCTCTCATTCAGCACAGTCAAGTCTAGCGACCTCAGGAATATACAAGCTACCCTGGTAATATTCTTGTCCACTTGTACATCTTGATCTCTAACTGTAAGTGTGGGCCAAGTTAGTGGAGGAGTTCTGTAAGGAACTCGGCTCTACCAACGTGGTTATGGGGTCTTAAGCACGCCCACTAAGTCCTATATAGGATTATAGTAGGTGGCTAAGGGTTGTTGAGTGTAGGGTTGGTTGAGGATCAAGAGGTGCAAGTGGACAAGAATATTACCAGTATAGCTTGTGTATTTCTGAAATAGCTAGACTAGACTGAGCTGAACGAGAACTGTCCTCTCTAAGGCCGTGGAATTCAGATCTTTAATAGATACTGAGTTCCTAAGGCTATGAGTCCATTTGGACTCATACTAGGGAACAGTAAAGACTCATTATGATGCCAGATCATAATGAATACATGATAGCTCATTATAGACACGTCCAGTGTCATGATGATGCTTAACAAGGTATTGGAAACAAGGCTGCCAACGAGATAAACAATCCACAAGAAACAGAATAAGCTACTGCCCAATTAGGCAGGCATAACAGGAGTTGGTGGTCAGCAAGCTGACATACATGAAACTAACCCAGAATGATACAGGAATATGACAGGTAATAATAATGAAATATGACGAGAAAACTACAAGGAAAAACAACAAGACTAATCCCAATATAATCCTACCTAATTCAAACATGTCCAAACAGAGTAGCTGCCAAAACAGGCCAAAAACGTGCCTTGATATAACCGAATAAAATCCACCAAAACTGCCAGAGATAGAACATGTGTAGAGAAAACATATACTAGAAAACCGGTTCCTTACACAAACCAACCCTATACTCAATAACCCCTTAGCCACCTACCTTAATCCTGTATAGGACATAGTTGGCGTGTCAAAGACCCCATAACCACGTTGGTAGAGCCGAGTTCCTTACAGAACTCCTCTGCTAACTTAGCCCTCACTTCCACAAGTTCAGGGTAACTGCCCCCATGCAATATTCGACTTGGGAAAATTTTCTTCAATCGCATAGTAAGAAACTTTGTCTGACTGTAACTAGATCACTAGTAGTCGGAATCACACAAAACTTGAACTGTAGCTCCAGCGACACGTTACTAAGTAGTTCCAGCTATTGTGAACTCGGCACTCGGCCTGTACTGCAGATAGAAGTATTACTACTACAAGTAATATTTTCTCGTACCGTGCAATACTTGTTATTATATAATGCTTAGACATGTATAACATATTGTTGGGATGTCCTGTATAGCACAAGTACCCTTAGGTGGGCCTGTAGTCACACCTTGACAGTTTTATTGTTTACGCAGTGACCAAGAATAGTTAGTATAATCGCCTAGAAATACAGTTGGGAAAAGTATTCTTAGTTGAGTCAAATCTGTAGTATGACTCTCCAGTACCTAAAACGCTGGCAGACTAAGTGCAGAAGGCGACTGCAGGAAGAAAAGCTGATGGAACAACCTTCGGACATGAGCAATCCGAAGCCCTCGAGTCATTACAATATACATCACTGCGGAATACAAATAGTGAGGGAATTGTCGAAGGTGAGAATCGCGCCCACCATAGCTGTTAAGGAATCGATTCCATACGAAGCCTACAAAGTTCGAAGGTGACAATTTCTGAGTTCTGACTTTATCTTTGGTTTTGACCTCATAGTGCTACCCAAGTAATTTTGGGTTAACTGAACGGTTGCATCTTCTGGTGCGCAATAAAGCCTGAAGGTGCAGATAAGTCATGAAGGGACTTTATATGAAGAAGTATTACTAGGAGTTCTGAAAAAGTTCCGTTGTAGCAATAGAATATACTGCCGCTCTATTTTATAGTTGAGGCATCTGCTATATACTTAGTAGAGCCCCCATGACACGGGATTTCGCACTGGTGCTCTGAGATAAAGGGATTGCCTTCTTCTTCTGCACACGATTGGTGTTATCATTCTTGGTCGGCTTCGAGGCTTCATTGGCCACCTTCTTCTCCTTGGTTCCACCTGCCCTATATACCTTGTGCTAGAACTCGGTTTGAGTATAGGTCTCTCTACTCCATTAGTATTTCAAGGTTGATTCTACATTAGCCATGTTATGGAAACGCATCGCAATCCTGGTAAGGACTTTATTCCATACGTCCTTGTCAGTACTTGTGCTCATCATGTGGGTTTTGACTTTGTGTTGACTAGAGTTGACTAGGTTGCAATGGGCGATGCCAATAGTTGCACCGCAGCCCGTTTAACACAGTCTATACTATTACTGGAGTGATAGTGGATGTCTGTTATTGGTTCCGCTAAGTCGAGGACTCAATGGGTCTTTGAGAGTATACACATTTCGCAAGCGGGAAGAGAATTAACATGTGTAATCTCTCTGCATGGAAGCTATCTAAGGTTTGACTGAACTCTGTGTGGAGTGATCTAATCTGAGAATCCTCCTCCAGAAGGGTGCAACGGCTCAGTACTTATACCAGCCGCCAAGCCTTCTGTAGTCTGAAAAACCTGTTTTCTGGCCTTTCCTCCAAACCTGCTTTCTGGCCATTCCAGAAAGCACTCCTCCATGACCATAAATACAGGTGTGGGAGGTCAGGCCACCAGTACTCAAAAATACTGGCATGGATGCGTAATGCATCACTATACAGGAGAAATACATAAGGACTGGAAACGCTTAAGGCATAGTAAATAAGGTACTATACATGAGCTATCTAGTAAATATGATAGATGCTAGGAAATGCGTACTAAGACAAATATAAGAAATGGTCTTCCGTTACACTTCCCCACTAAAAAGGATTTCCTACTCTTGTTGTCTTGCCCAAGCTGGAGGTAGTTAGAAATAACAAGTGCAAGCATGACTGTTATGAGAATAGCAACCTTCGCAATGAAGAGTAGAAGAACAACGTAACTTTCAAATCATCCATAGTCAACATTCATGACATAAGGAACAATGAAAACATTTGATAGATACCTTGTTTGGCATACCTTCTTCCATTGTCAATTCAGAGAGACAATTAAATCAACAAGAAGGAACGCGGGATTGCTAGGTTAATTCAACCGGCGCGAATAGGTACTTTAGGAAAACATTTAAGATATCTTATGCAAGGTTAGTAGTAGCAGAGGTGAGGTCATGATGGTTAGAACTGAGGGCAAGAACTCTGTCTCGTTCACTTTGAACAATTGACTTGCGGGTTTCTCGACTGTGACGCTTCTTATTTTTGTTTGAGGATCTTCGTTGGTTGAAAGTGTGGGAATAGTTTCCGCTTGTCCAAAAATCTTGAATCATTTCAAGACTGATGTCTTCGAGGTTGATCCACTCATCGTCATCACTTCCGTAACCTTGCCATCATACTAGGTATTGGCTTTTGCCGGTACGAGACGCAGTACGAAATTAGAGTACTTGTTCAACTTCCTATCCGCCTTCCATTACCTCGCCAGGTTGTTCCTCGTGGCCATCTGAGAAGTTTGTCAAATCGTTTTCGACGTAAGGTTTGATCTTACTAATATGGAAGGTATTGTATATAAGAGAAAGTGGCCTGTCCGTAAACAGGTAGAGTGTGTAGTTGTTCCACTTCTTGTGACCGTGTTCAATGCAGAATGGTCTGACCCATAAAGGCTTGAGTTTTATAGATGTGTTCCAGAGGTTGATGTTCTCTGTTGAGAGAAGAACCTTTTGGCTGACTGAAAGAAGTGTTGAAACTTACCGCTTCTTGTTAGCTTGTTTTGCCTGCTTGACTTTGGAGGAGTATAGGTTGCGTAAGGTGTTAAGATGCGTTCCTCTGCGGGGGTATAAGTAGGGATCAGGTAGGGGAAAGAAGAAGAACCTAGCTTTGCTACAAAGCCTAGTAGTAAAAAGAATGGACTGTGCTGTCTTTTGGTCTTGTCTCGACAGTTCAGGTTCAGTTGGATCTTGGAGAGTTTGTTCAGCCATTCGTTTCCTTCAACCTTGCATGCTTATGCGGCTTGCAGGATTGCCGTGTTGGCAATTTTTGAATGACCATCTGTCTGAGGATGGTATGCGGTGGATGATTCCAACTTGATTTCCTTTCTTGCTGCCCAATCCTTGAAATAGCCTGACATAAAGAGAGTGTCTTGATTAAAAACAATATAATAGGGATAATCGATAACAGAAGTACCGTGTGTATCAAAGGTATCAGTGCACTTCTCCACTTTTAAGTTATCAGAAACTGCAATAAGAAACGTAAATCCTGATTATTTACAGACAATCGTCCAAAGTTGCGACAAACAAATCATATGATCGTCTTCCAAAGGAATGTTTGGGTATAAGGTAGAGCAATAATTAAAAACAGGAGACATCTTAAGAAAATCCATAGTGATATCCGTCCAAGCTCTTTCAGGAACATGTAATATGTTTACTTGTCGTAGTGGTGGCTTGTTGCTATACTTTATCTATTGACAGGTATCGCAACTCGCCACGTATTCCTTAACGAGCTTTGAAAATGGCTGGCAAATGAATTTATCGTGCCACCATTTCAACGTTTTCTCAACTCCGCCATGTGCCGTAGCATCATGAGCTTCCTTGATTGCGGCTACGAGCTAGTTCTTACCATTTATGTGCAACGTACTTGGTAGTACCAGCCTCCATTCTCCTTTCTTATTCTTCTTGTACAAGAACCCGTTGTCCTTGCTTAATCTTTTCTTCCCTTGTGGAGCGTGGTAGAGCTGGCTCCACATGGGGCATATCCTGATGCATGCGATGTAGGCATTTCTCATTTTATCATCTTTGTCAACGTGAGTAGGGAGATAGAAGTCGGGGTCATCTTTGGGGCTGTCTTAGAGATCTAGGTATATCTTTGCCATATTGGTCCCTGGAATGATTCCATACCTGAGGTCTGCATCTGCCTTGTGTTTTGTCTTGTATGTTGATGCATCTTGTACCTCGCCTTTGCAGAAGTTGCAACAACGAGTGACAGTGGGTGCGGGAGGAATTGACGTCTTCTTATGTGTTTGAGGATCGTGAACAGGATTATTCTCCTCACTGGTTGTATGGTGTTGCTAGTGCATAAATCCCACTCCTGGCACATATCTCATAGGATTAGTGGGGGATAGGAGGGTGTTATGAGCTTGATTAGATCCGCTAGCTTCTCCAGAAGCTGCGTTTCGTTCTGATCTTGTGGTCACTACAACGGAGACGAAGGAGTGTCTGTCCTCATCTAGTACGATCTTGATGTTGTAGTCCCATAGATTGTTTTGTTTGGGTTGCTGATCCCATGGGTCTGGCGAGCAATAGGAGGCTTCCTAATTGCCCATTCTTCCGCAGTCCACATGTGAGTGCAGTTTGGACATACTTTGATATTAAGCTCAGGAATGTCAATATCGGGAGTCTCAGAGGAGGAAGTATTGTTAGGAGGAATAGTGGTACCTTTCAATTACCATTAATCTTGCTCACTCGACTGGAATTCCTTCTTCTTCTGATAAACTGTCTCCGCTAGAGTGCAGTCTAAACATCCATGTCCGTGGGTTCTGCAAACTGAGCATCTGGTGGTGGAAAAGTAGAGGTTCCCATTCTGGTGCAAGCTACCATGCGAGCGGCAGTAGTAGTCGTGACAGTCCATATTGTGTTGCTTTCTGTGTTGTTTGTAGCATTCCCAGGCATTATTGACGACTTCTGTAATGATGGCGGGAATATTATCGTCATTTGTGATGCAGGAGGTATTATCTGCAGGAGTGGTGAAGTGATAATCACCATTTAATTGATCTTGTTTAACAACGTGGCGGTGAGGATCGAACTCATACCCGTCAAAGATTTCATACGGGATTATGGAGAGGGTATCCTCATCTGATTGCATTTCTTCCTCCTTGATGTCATCGTAGTCTTCGTAGTCTCCGTCATTCTCGTCATGGAGATAGGTACAAGATAGGTGGTGACCGAGGCTTTCGTTCGGGCCTGCGCACTTGTCGTAGTCACAGTCGGTGTCCTTGAAGTTGATTCAGCCTCGGGAAACCATTGTGAATTCATCTGGAACAGGAAAGATAGATAGGTTGTTGGTTGTAATAGAAGTACCCTCAGGTTCAGTATTGTTTTCTGTTGGATCGATGCTGTAAGAAATGAAGTCTTGTTCCTCAGTGGGATGGAGGGAGTATGTATGCTTCCTTGATAGTGCGTCTACCAACGGGTTTTCCTTTCCACCCGTATGTGCGATGACCAGGTCGAATTCTCGCATATAAACTTGCCAACGGGCTAGCTTCTGAGATGTTTGTCGTAGTCGGAGGAATGAGAGTAGTGGTTGGTGATCCGTAAGAACCTTGAACTTGTGGTCTGGCAGCTGAGCCTCAAAAAACTTCGGGAAGTCAACAATAGTATGTAACTCCTTTTTGTAGGTGGGGTACTTTAGCTGTGCGTAGCTGAATTTCTGCAAATGAAATAGACCGGGTCTAATTGATCCTAGTTCTCCTTGTCCTATCTATGATGCTAGTCCAATATCACTCGCATCGCATACTAGATATTTAGGTTCTTCCTAGAAATGGTAGCAGGATTTGAGAATTTGTTGAGAATTCACAAGTTCTTTGATTTTCTCGAGTGCCGTGGGATGGGTGTCCGTCCATCTCCAGGGTGCATTTTCGCCATGCAGTTCTGATAGGGTGCTTGTGTAGGATGCAAGTTCCGGACAGAACTTGCTTAGGAATATGGAAACGCCGAGTATATCTCGTAGTTCCATGTGGTAGCTGGGAACTTTGAAGTCCAATACTTCCTTGCACTTCTCAGGATCCAAGTGTAACCAATCCAGAGTTAATATGTGTCCTAAGATATCTAGACGTTTGTGAAAAACGGGCATTTGCTATCTTTCAACCAAAACTTCTCATCTAGAGGCCGTTGTAGAACCTTTCATAAGGTAGCTACGTATTCGTCGTAGGTATTTCGAAAAGATAATAATATCATCGATGTAAATAACAAGGTCCTTGAAGACCATGTCCTTAAAGATTTCGTACATGGCTCATACCATTGTGGCAGGAGAATTTCGGGAACCTTGTTGCATGATGAGACTGCAGGAATATCCCACATATGTGAGGAAGGTAGAGTGCCATGGGGGCTCTATTAACTATGTAGTGGATACTCCAACTATAAAATAGACCGGCCGTATGTTATATTGCCACAACAGAACTTATTCACAACTCCGAATAATCCTTCAGCATGTAAAGTCCCTTCTAGACTTATCCGCACCTTCAGGCTTCAATCCGCAAGAGAAGACCCAACTGTCCAGTTAACGCAAAATCACTAGGGTAGCACTACGAGGTCAAAACAACAGATAAAGTCAGAACTCAGAAATTGTCAACTTAGAACTTTGTAGGCTTCATGTAGAATCGATTGCTTAACAGCTATGGTGGGCGCTATCCTCACCTTCGACAATTCTCTCACTATTTGTATTCCGCGGTCATGTATATTGTGATAACTCGGGGGCTTCAGATTGCTCATGTCTGAAGGTTGTCATATCAGCTTTTCTTCATGTAGTCGCCTTCTGCACTTAACCTGCCAGCGTTTCAGCTACTGCAGAGTCATACTATACACTTGACTCAACTAAGAATACTTTTCCCAACTGTATTTCTAGGAGATTACACTACCTATTCTTGGTTACCGCTAAAGCGAGATAACCATAGTCTTGTTACGATGCTAGAGTAACTTTCAGATAGTAAACTTAAAGTCGTTTAGTTTACAACTCAGAGTTCTTAATTAGTAGATCCGGTATTATCCATCCGAGCTATCTAGTGTCCATTGAGAGCCTGCCTCGTATACAAGTGGACCAGCTTCCACTGCTTATAACTCTGCGGATATGACTCCGTTGATCTTCATTAAGGTCTCATTTGAAATCTCTTTCTGCATGGAATCTAAATAACTAGGGCCGTTAAGTATTTTTATCAACCGCGCATATGGTAGCACTTGTACAAGTAGTTTTAGAAACTTCAACAGCCTATAACTCGCCCTTTATAACTCTGATCGCAAAACGGATTCCAACAATGGATTCAGCTTGCAAAGCTATGACTAAAACTAACTTGGACCAAAAGTTTCGGAGAACTTTTATTTTCGCTCAGATTTCCATTGCCCCTTATAGTGTCACCAAACACACTTTAGTCTAAATTACGCCCTAGTGGCTAGATTTTTTTAATTGTATCTAAGGAGGTTTCAGGGTAACTCATAGTGACTAGGACCGACAAATGCGACTGGCATGATATGTCGATAACACCGTTAAAATATGCTGATCACGACCATAGTTACGATTTCCCAATCGGGCTTAGTCTCGTCCCGCAATAAGCTTCCGTAGTTGCTTACCAGGCGAGTGTGGACCTAAACCACATTTAGTAAGTAGCTCACTTAGTAGGTTCAGGGTAACTGCTCCCGTACAATTTTCGACTTGGAAATATTTTCTTCAGTCATATAGTAAGAAACCTGGTCTGACTGTAACTAGATTACTAGGAGTCGGAATCCCACGAAACTGGAACTGTAGCTCCAGCTACATGTTCTCAAGTGGTTCCTGTATCCCTGGACTCGGCACGCATTATTTCTATTGTCGAGCTGTAGTGCAGATAGAAGTATTACTCGTACGAGTAATATTTTCTAGTAACGCATAATACTGATTGTTAAGAATTCCTTAGACATGTATAACATATCCTTGTGTCGTTCTATATAATACAAGTACCCTTAGGTGGGCTGGTAGTCACCCTGTGACAATACCCCCATCCTCAAGGATCTTGTGCGCAAGAACCTATTTGAACACATGGAAATAAGTCAAAGTTTTCAAACTGAGAAATATTTGTTTGGCCTTGGGTTTTACCCCCCTGGTACACCTCCACTGGAGCTACGCACGTCTCTTTTTGCCCATGGGACAGGTTTCATGTGACAAACAGTAAAAATAAGAGCATACGAAATCATCCCAAAAACCTAATCTCTACTATAGGAAAAAATAGGAATCATTCAAACTGATACCTCAGGGTCCCGTGGCTTGTGAGGGTTATCTAGATGGAATTGGCGCACTACGTGCTCGCCACCATCCTTCAGGTTCTCGTAAGGTTCCCATGTATCCTCCTCTGGTCCATATCCTTTCCAAGACACCAGATATTTAACCTGACCACCTTTTATCTCCTTGGTCTTGATCTTCTCGATCACATACTCCTGCTGCTCGAGATCCACTGGTGGGGGTGTTGGCGAGCGTCTTCCCGGAGTGGTATTCTGGCGGTAAGGTTCCAAAAGGCTGACGTGGAAGACCGGGTGGATTTTGCTAGACAAAGGGGGTAACTTGAGTCTATAGGCATTCGCGCCACATAGCTTTTCGATTTCGAATTTGCCCCTTAACTTGTAGTCCAGCTTCTTGGATGGTCTTTTCGTTTTGATGTTCTTAGCGTTGACCATCACC
>Ga0307511_10003738_pt1 | contig 15556 bp, 8 predicted proteins | sample 13_EM_MG_FD_200266 | JGI IMG/M metagenome (GOLD analysis project Ga0307511, IMG submission 200266) | Populus trichocarpa ectomycorrhiza microbial communities from riparian zone in the Pacific Northwest, United States - 13_EM | ecosystem: Host-associated > Plants > Roots > Unclassified | place... | reverse complement strand
GGCCCCATTGGCCGTACGCCACTGTCCTATTTTGCTGAACTCGGAAACGACTCTCTCTGCAAATTATTGTTGGATCGAGGCGCCGCGGCTGACCCTACTGGTCCCAATGGCCGTACGCCGCTCTCCTATTTTGCTGAACTCGGAAACGACTCTCTGCAAATTATTGTTGGATCGAGGCGCCGCGGCTGACCCTACTGGTCCCAATGGCCGTACGCCGCTGTCCTATTTTGCTGAGCTCGGAAACGACTCTCTCTGCAAATTGTTGTTAGATCGAGGCGCCGCACTTGACGCTGCTGACTCCAGCGGCCGCACACCACTATCGCACTGTGCTAGGCTCGGTAACGGCAAGCTGTTGTTGGATCGAGGTGCCGCGGTTGACTCTACTGATTCCAATGGCCGCACTCCACTGTCACATTGTGCTGAACTCGGAAACGAATCTCTCTGCATATTGTTGCTAGATCGAGGCGCCGCACTTGACGCTGCTGACTCCAGCGGCCGCACACCACTATCACACTGTGCTAGGGTCGGTAACGGCAAGCTGTTGTTGGATCGAGGTGCCGCGGTTGACTCTACTGATTCCAATGGCCGCACACCACTTTCACATTGTGCTGAACTCGGAAACGACTCTGTCTGCCGGTTGTTATTGGATAGAGGCGCCGCCGTTGACTCTGCTGACTCCAATGGCCGCACGCCGCTATCATATTCTGCTGAACAGGGGCATTATGCCACCTCAGAGACTTTGCTGCTTTTCCGTGCAAAGCCTAAGGCACGTGACCAAAATGGCCACACGCCGCTGTGGTATGCACATGGGTGGGGTCAGCGAAGAGCTACATATCTTCTATTATTAACCAAAGCGTGAGCGTACGATATCCAGAGCTTGACCTGGAGTGGCATACCACCTGAAGGGCAATTGCAGCTTCGCCCGCTAGTCTGTCTTTTTTTTTCATTTCAAAGCAGCTGTGCTGCGGTTTGTTCGCTGCTATCTATTATTTATATATATTATACAACCAGACTATTTATTATACATAAGCTTATGTACCCATGTTGCCAGAAATTGACAGCAACTGAGAACAAAGTCACCTAACGGACTCTGACGTGAGTAGCTCAACTAGCTGAGTATGTACAAGTAAGTACTGATCTACAAATCTTCCGCAGGACAGCTGGAGGTAAAATGATTGATATCGTCAAGTTTCCCTGATGCAGTTCCGCTAGGTATATATGTATATGGCTTTTACCGGCGTACGTACCAGATACATACAACATCATATCAGTGGTTTGATCACTATACTATACATCATGGAATACCCGAACCTGTAGAATTCATAGGGTAAGATGCTCAGTCTGACAGCAATAGTAGGGCCACCTGGATATCGTTATTTCGGGAGCATTCAACAAAATACCACCAAAAACGTCCCCCCGCAATCACTCATCTTCTTCTTATCTTTGATAATGTCAAATAACACCTGAGCTCAAGCACGGAGCTTTACCAGTGAGGTACAATTCCCTACCATAGCTAGGCCTGAGAATCAATAACTCTCTTTGTAGCAGAGACACCTCCCTTGATTATCTATTGCTTTTTGCTTTTAGATTCATTGGCCCGAGATTTATTCAACCGTCCAGGACCGGTAATTCACCACTGGCCGACGCTCACCCCCGGTTTCCCATACAAACTGGTTCAGCGGGCCTCAGCATCTCTCAACCACTTGGTCACTTTAATGCCTGGGGGTATCTAATAGTAGTGGTAATTTAGGCCTAAATCTACCTCTTATAAAGGGCAAGGAGAAAAGGAGATGTCGTGGCATTGGGAGGTTGGTACTGTCTCTTTGCACAAAATTTTGAGTACACCACCTCTTGATAGGCCTAGCCCAACAATAAATAATTGCGTATGAGGACATAAGTAATACATTCAGAATATGATCACTTTTGCATAATAGAAGTTGAGGGCTCCCGAGCACCCCCAAATTTGTTGTGGTTACCCTGAACTAGAGGACTTGATGATAAATATAAAATGACAGTCCTCTCGGGCACTTTATTTGATCGCAATCAAGTGCGAAACTCGTGAAATCAAACGATAAGCTAGTATTCGGGTTTGATTTCTTGAAATCAAGCGGTATCTAAGCGTTTGTATGACCCCCCAAAAAAGGTTTTGGACCAGACTCTCTACGAGAGCTTGTGCCAACCAGACTAAGGCTATAGATTCATCTGTCCAGTCTTATCTGGCCAGACCACGTGCGCCCCTAGCCTCGCTTCCAGTCTCTAACGTTAGTTCGGTGCCAAGACAAATTTGATTTATACAAACGTAACTAGACTACACCCAACCTCACAAACATCCTGTCGGGGTCCCAATACTCTACAAGGCGCCAAAGGCACTCCTTCTACTCTCTTGTTTTCGCAGGTTCCCTCGCATTGCTCCCACTATGGTCTTCCCTGCTTCAGGTACATATGCTTACACGCACGCCGATCCCAAGCTCGCCACGGCACGCCCTTATGCAGGAATTGGAAACAGTTCGCCAGCCCCGATCAGTACGTGTCCACTCTCTGTACCAGCCCCGATTAGTACGCGTCCACTTTCTGCACCAGTATCAAGCCCAAGCGTGGTTCCGGGGAATCGGCAGCAGCGATGGCCCCAGGCTTTCTGGGCCCAGTGTCCCAGCCTTCTCACAGCTTAGGGTCAGCCACGCCGGGCATTGAGCTGGGTTCCACGAAGCCCAGTATTGTAACCCAAAGCTCTCTGGTTACTACCGTTGCGAAAGACGCCGACAAGCGAAGCCAGACAAGCCCTGATTATCACCCTGGGGCCTTGGATCGAGTACAGTTCAGTTCTATGGATAGCCTCCTTACTGCGATCAGAAGGATGCATACCCTCGTCATGTACCTAAGTATAAATACGAGTAATGATTTTTAAAAAATACTGCGATCAGAAGACACGCCATGCTTGACCCAGACCATTCACCGATTTGCGAAGAGTTGGTGGTCAGCAACATCTCCGCAGATGAGTTTGAGTTTCTCTATGAGTCCCTGAGCTGTAAGCTGGAGTCTCTTCGCATCAAGATCGATTTCCAAAATACAGACAACTCTCGTTATAAGCATACCCGATATAAGCATATATGTTCTGACCCATACTTCAATACGGCCCATCCATCACTGGGACGCTATAGATGGTTGGGCCGGCCCACCCATCAATCGCGCTAATGGCCGGCCCATCCATCAATCTGACGGCCACAATAATATTTTAATATAATTATCTCATGTATACGGAACTATTGAGAAATACGGGATTATGGAGCACTACGGATAAAGAGAAAAATATAAGATATAAATACATAAAATACTAGAAAATTTAGGCCTCCAGATGTTGAAAAATATAATGTAGAAATAAATGAAAATACGGGAAAATCAAGACCTCCAGAGATATATAAATAAAATATACTAGATCAAGCCCTCTTACGTAGCACTCGAGTATTCAATGTGTTATTCAAATCAGGAGCCGTAATAGATTTTATGTATTTATATCTTATATTTTTCTCTTTATCCGTAGTGCTCCATAGTCCCGTATTTCTCAATAGTTCCGTATATATGAGATAATTATATTAAATATTATTGTGATTGATGGGTGGGCTGGGCCCATTGATGAATGGGCCGTATTGACGTATGGGTCAGAACATATATTCATTATATGCATGCCCCTCGTGGTCCCCCCACATATGTAACAGGGCGTAATTTCTTTCGATATAAGCATATATTCACTATAAGCATGTCACCCCTGGTCTCGACCGTATGCTTATAACGAGAGTTGTCTGTATCCGCTTCATCCTAAAACGGCCTACAGAAACACATGAATGTGGCGTGATTGGGTGGGCCCAACTTACTCCCCTCATTTCTACACAAACTCATCACCTGGAGCAAAGGTCAAGCCGACTCTGCCCTGCCCCCCGTCAGCCCTGGAGGTAAACGTACCAAGTCGCCAGATTGTTCCCTTGGCCCCGCTGACCAACCCCTGCCCACTTTGGTCCTTGAAACCGGTTATAGTGAATCTGAGAGCAATTTGCATAAGGATACCAAAACATGGTTATTGCGCCTCATTAGGGATGGGGTGGCCGAGTTGGAGAACCATGCCGTGCAATGCGTTATACTATTAAAAGTTAGCAAAAGACTAGGAGTGTACTGTCAAAAATTCCGCCAAACCAGATTAGCACCAGAAGCAAATGCGGAGGGAGTGAACAACACACTCCCAGATGGGAACGCCATTGTTCTAGAGGTTTGGCGCAATTCTTGCGATCCCAAAATTGGGCTATAATTAAACCACATACCCTGCGAGGTCGGGAAGGTCAAAGCATGCCTGTGTGCATTTCCTGCCACACAATTACCATGAAAGATTTGGTTGAGATCTGGATACCGGAATTTCAAGAACAAATCGCGCAACCGTCCCCAGAAACGTTCGAGCCATTGCAAGATCTCCCCCCAATTCCTCGGGCAGTAGTGGGCGCCTCCTCTGTAAACGGGTCTTACTTCACACTGTACCTCGATGATCTTCTCATACCTGCTGATATTCCAAACAAAGTCCGTGGCACCATCTGGGTGAATATTCCTGTGAAATTCTGGATCTGGGCATGCTTAAGGCCATATGGCGTAGGCTTTATTGCCGCCCGTGGATCTACTGAGAACTCCAGAGCGACCATGTGGGAGGCGTGGAACTCTAGAAATAAAGAGAATCAGGATAGGCCTAGTCGTCATGGATTAACAGAGCTTGAAGGGGATGTGGGGCAAGGCAGTCCCAAACGATAAAGAAAGCATTGAAGGAGCAATAGGGTCAGGCGCTCAGTCTCACAGCAATAGTGGGGTCACCTGGATATCGCTATTTCGGGAGCATTCAACAAAATACCACTAAAAAGGCCCTCCGCAATCACTCATCTTCTTCTTATCTTTGATAATGTCAAATAATTCCTGAGCTCAAACACCGAGCTTTACCAGTGAGGTGCAATTCCCTATTTTGAGTACACCACCTCTTGATAGGCCCAACCCAACAATAAATAATTGCGTATGAGGACATAAGTAAAAAAAAAATACATTCAGAATGTGATCACTTTGGCATAATAGCAGTTGACGAGCATTCCCGAATATGTTGTGGTTACCCTGAACTGGGGGACTTGATAATAAATATAAAATGACAGTCCTCCGCCTATCATAAGATGCAAAACGTTACAACTCCACCTCTTTTTCATACTTCACTGATTAAATCCTTCATGGTGATATGAAAGAAATAAATATAATTTAATTCGCCAATAAAAATATTGGTATGGGAAAAGAAATATCAGCAAGAAAACTACAACCGCTTCAAACAAATCGGCTTCAACTGCCCTTACCATTCCACGGCAAATCCAACTATTTCTAAAGCAGGGATGATGTTGCGTTCAAAGCCCCACGCAATTCAGAAAGGTAGATTTAGGTCTATATTACCACTACTATTACCCCCAGGCATCAAATTGTCAACGTGGTTAAGATATGTTGAGGCCCGTTGACTTGGTTTGTATAGAAACCTGAGTATCGGCTGGTGGTGAGTGTCGGCTGGTGAATTACTGTATTATGGGTAGTGAATTAGACAAAGAAGGGCAAGCATAGCGTCGATATAGTCCACCTTCTTCTATTTTAGTGTATACAAAGATTTCCAAAGTGGGGCTTGACCTAAATACAGAGGACACCCAAGCTATCCTATGTATTATGCAATCTATACCTAGACCATTCAGTATACTGTATACATTATGGGGCCCCTGGCGGGCAATTAATATAATTCCTCAATTTGGTAAATGTCAATCGAAGAAAACATTCCGCTACACTCAAACTCCCTGTAAAATTATTTCTTGACCGACCCTATCCACATCACGTACCCTTCCTTTTGGTCAGAGGGAGACGGCAGACATAGAATAAGAGGAGAATCCCGAGGAGATTGCCTCAGGCCCTTCAAATGAAGAACATGCTGATGACAACTCATCATCTTCATCTCTTATGAGGTATTGAATGGAGAGGAGGACGCTGAGTTCATTGCTACTATAGAAACCTACAACGTCCCCTATGCAATAGGCATTCGAGATTAATTTCTTATCCCCAGGGGGTTTGAATCCACCAAGGTTCTTTCTTATACATGAGGGCCCTATGACTCGGCAATCAGGTCCGGCCACCTTGTGCTGAATATTAATGCGCTGTATGGAATTCAGTGAAGTTTAGAACAATGATAATATCTTTTTTGTCTACATATTATGGCACGATTTCTTTTTACATTAGAAAAAAAAAACCCGACTGTTTCCTACTTATAGGGATCCAAAGTAAAGCGCAAGGCACTACATCCTTAATCGCAGGTAGCTTTCTTTGTATGTGGATTTCTACGGTACCTTCAATTCCACAATTTCGAACTAAATCGAAGCAAGGTTCTAGGCTTATGCAATAGTTAGATGCTGTTTTACAGTATCGTAGTTTGAAGTTGTGACATTTTTCTTCTTTTTTTTAAACTACCCACATACTCATATGCAGCCCCGATGGGGGGAGGGGGGGGGCATGATGAGCCAGCCGGATACCCGACTGGAGGGTAGGGAAGAGAACAAAAACCACAGCCTGAACTCCATCAATTGTTAACCAAGTGTGGTATATTTAACCCCTATCCAACTAAAGACCTCTCACCTGCTACCAACCTTATGGGCCTGGAGAAATGACATTCTAGATACTCCGACTGCTAGGCAAACCACAATTACATTACCCAATGCTGCTTCGCCAGGCATCTACAACTACTTCGTGTTTCTGCCGATTGCTTTAAGAATGATCAATTTATTGAATGCAAAAGTGTCAATAGATCATGACTCTTAGCTCTGGCTGAATGAACGCAAACTGGACTGTTGGAGGAGAAATCGAACTTGGGAAATATATGGATCTATTGCAGAGCTCCAGCTAGGTACCGTAGACCTCTATTAATTCTTTTTTTTTATAAAATATTTTGTAAATCGGTACTTACTTGTAAAGCTTTATCAATTCAAGTACATACGTTATACACCAAATCGAGAAATTATTTAAATTGCCCGTGAGAGGCACAGTGGGTATGCCGCCTGCAGGAGGCATCTGCTGCCCGCGGGCGGCCCAGAACATATTCATATGTATAAATGTCAGACCCACAAAACTACAAAAGCCCAGGAAGGGGTAAGTACTAAGTACTATGTACTCGATATCCCATTTTACATACATAACCGAAAACGCAGAACAAGTTATTGCTGATCTATTCAATTGTAACCCTAGCTATATAATGTATCCTAGATACTTCATTCACTCACTCACCCACCCACACATATGTGAGCTCTGAGAGGCCAAGGGAAGGATGGATCGACTTTTATCAACAAACCCCTTTGTATACATCAACTTTGCCTACATAGGGTTCAAATATAAACTAGGTATCTTTCCCACCATGACCTCCACTACTAAACCCCCAATGAACTACAAGTCATGGGGCCATCCATGTTCAGCCATGTACATCTATTTTTGATGAACGTTGGCGCTTACAGTAAAAAACTATAGCTAGATCAGTCCCTAGGAAATAGATTCATGGGGGGAATAAGTACTACCTAGTCACTAGTCCCAGTATAGTAAGTATCCTGTCTCTAGGTAAATTAAGGTAACGGGTATATCGTATCCACTTCCAACAAGTATAAAAAATAAAAAATAAAAATAAAAATAAAAGTGGCGGGAAAAAAATAACCTCCCGTAGACGTATGGAGGTTTATTGACAAGGGTTGAACGATGTTTCGTGCGGCAGTGCGGGAAGTTTCATGGTGGGCTGTATAGAGTTAGAGTTGAGTTGGGAGGTGGCATGTGTTGGTGCGCTATATATATAGATTGGCAGCGAAAGTTGGAATGCTGGTGAGTTGAGGGTAATTCTGTCTGAGGTCATAGCTAGTACCGCAAAAATTGAGAAGTAAGACCCTCCCCTGTCTGCCCATACAAAAATCCGTTGCTACGGTGGAAAGACAGGGGGTCTTACTTCTCAATTTTTGCGGTACTAAAGTCGTTAGGTAGTCTCAAGTAGTGCGGAGGCAAAAGTGGGGCCGACTGTCAGAGCCAAAGGAGATACGATTCACGTCTACTGTTCCCATGCAGCCCCAGTAATGTTTACCCACCCCAACTGAGCTTTTAAAAGTTATCAAGAATATATTGCAATATCTGTATGTATATGGGTATACATAAAGTAACCCAGCGGAAAACAGTAGAGCTTCAAGTAACCAGCAGGAAGAGATATTTCACAACCGTGAACCCAGACCCAAAGAAAGCACATACATTTGAATGAAAAACCAAATCCAAGGACAGAGAATAGATGTAAATAATAAAACAGCATTGAACGAAGCAAGAGATATCGCGCCCCACCCAAACCTATTGACCCAAAATCTATCATTACTAAAAAAACGTCAATGGTATCGTCAGCATCAGTCAACTCTCTTCTACACAACTCCCCCCTCCATGCAACGCTCGCAAAAATCTACAACCGCGACACGACAAAGGAATCACCAGTATGTCTCTTCTGGTCCCACTTCCCACTCGCCTCATCCTTGGTCCAGCTCATGCAAGGCCAGAATCGATCGTCAACCTTAACACTAACCACGCTAGTTATGCCCTTCCTATTCACCTGTTTAATCCGAATGTACTTGCCCTGCTCCCACTTCTTCTCCTCAACAACCTGGAGCAGCTCCTTGATGCTCCCGACGGGTGTCTCATCGACCTCGAGGATCCAGTGTGTAGGTCGGATATTTTCCAGCGCGGGAGACCCATATGACACACCACCAACATAGATTCCGGACTGGTCCACAGGCACCTTCCTTGCGCTGGGTGCAATCTGCTCCACAGCAGCGGAGTGGGTACCATGAATGATTGCCCCGAAAAACTGGACAATCTCTGTGCCACTAGACGGGAATGCCTCGACGATGGGGACGGTAAATGACAATTCCTTCCTGTCTCGAAGAACCACTACTTCAACGCTCTCCTTATTTTCAAGGTCAATTTCTGACAACTGTCCGATCCTATCGATGAATCTACCGTCGATCTCTAAAACAATGTCGGCATTTTTCAGACCTTTCGAGGGATCCTCTTCGAGTTCGGGGTCCATGAAAATGGGCCTAAGCCTAGTTTCCACAGTAAGTGGCCTTGGGTTACCCCTGGACTTCTTTGCGGCCTTGACATAAGCATCAAAACGCTGTTGAGAAAGTCCCATAGCCAAGACAGTCGCAAGAGAAACATCGGCAAACTCGATGCCTAAGTCACGGCGTCTCCTCTCAACAGGACCCTTTCCTAACTCAGCGGTGATTCGACGCACCACCGGCAGGACATACTTTCGGATATCCAAACCCTGTGTCCAGAAAGAGTCGTTTCCGCTCTTATCCTGAGAAGAAACTGCCATCCAGTATGCAGCAACCTTGAAAGACTTTACCTTTTCATCCTTCTTTCGCCTAACAAGGCATCCACCCCAGCAGGAAGAGGTCTCAAGAACATTAATATTCTCTACATTGATTAACCTCTGTCTGGGTGGATTGCACTGCCAGGTGCTGAAGTTGGTTCCGAGTGAAGAAATAGCGGTGTCCTTAGTTGTGATGGCTTGGTCGGAGGTAAGGCCAATAATCTTGACTTCATCTCTTACCCTTAAAGGTTTCTCATCCCATTCAGGTACAGTGATGCTCAAGTTCTTGGGAAGGAGTGACTTGTCGAATGTAACAAGAGTGAAATCACCCAAATGCACGACTTTACCGGGAATGTTGTTGTTGCAAAGGGTAAGGCGGATGTCGAGCATTTCTGATGGGACGGAGTGTCGGTCAAAGAGGACAAGCGGGATTGGGTCCAAGGAGACAATCAAACCAACCCCAGAGTAATTTGAGGCTGATGTGTGTCCATAAACGGAGTATGGCAGTCTGGAGACGACGGCTACCATTGAGGATTTCAGTTGGTCAATCGCCTTCTCGACATCATCCTCGTCCTCATCTTCCGGCTCCTCCTGTACAGTAGGCTCCTCTTCTTCCTTCTCTTTCTCCTCCTCAATCTTCTTCTCTGGGGGTGGTCCGAGCTCTTGCTTTACCCAAATACCCTCATTGTCGTCTCTCTCGAACAATGAAGCCAAGAAAAAGTGTCTGTCAATGTCTACCAGCATCATTTGGTCCTCGATATTTCCGACATATCGGCTCATGATCGGCACGCGTGAATAATCTGGGATCTCTCGAATGACTCCGATGAACTCATCTAGATTCCTTGTTGGTTTTCCATCGACAGATGTGATCAAAAAATCCCGGCTCCATGACGACCAGAGGAAGAAGCCAGAGGCAGCACAGAACACACCAGTGCCAAGCTTGACATTATGACTTCTGGCCATCTGGTAGCTCAGATCATGAAGAACGGCACCTCCAATCTCAAGGAATCTCGATGGTGTGATGCGGTGCAAGTCGTCAACGGTGACCACACATTCCATCAAGTCACCACCTTGCCTATAGATACCCAAGACAATATCTCCTCCAACGGAATCATCAATGATATCCCACAAACCGATAAAATCGGTTATAGCTTTACCATTGCAACTCATGAGAATATCACCGGGTTCAAGACCGGCAATACGAATTCTCCCATCTGGGAGAGTCTGCTTCAAGGGTATCTTGCCTTCAGCAACTGCAGGCCTATCGATTGAAGCGGGACCACCCCTCAATACGCGGGTGACAGATAGCAAACCGGTTGCGCTGGGGTCTCGAGAACGGCATCCAACTTCGACACTCTCCTGAAGACCGAGGCGACGGAGTTCATCGTAGGATTGGTGTAGGAACTCGGTTTGAATGGTTCCCCGAGTGACAAATTTTCCTTGTTTGATGAGTTCAACTGCTCGAACAACACGATATAGAGGTAGGTAGAAACTGGACTGAGAAGAATTACTTCCACCGGCATTCAATGCAACAGCTTGTCCGTGAATGTTGAGCACTGGGGATCCCGATGATCCACCGGAGGTGCCCGATGCAGCTTGCAGGTAAAAGGTATTGAAGTCGTTGTAAGAGTCACTACCATAGGATGGTGCATGACGATCCAGTCTTGCAAGGGTGCTACCCAAGATTGAAAGCTTTTCTCCGGCATCATTTCCGACCACCTTGATGTCTTCACCAACTCGTGCCAATTCGGGTCGCAACTCAATCTCCTCAACTACGATGTGCTTCAACTTTTCTGGGTCATACTTGAAGACACCAAAGTCGTGAATGGGGTCCCGGTAGATTGGATAAATAGGAACTTCCTCATAGTTGATAAAGACGGCGACAGCAGTGATTGGAGCAGGTGACACTACGTGACGGTTAGATAATATCAGCCCATGTTTCTTTGAAATGACGAAACCAGTAGCTGTGTAGTCTCCGGCAGCTTCTGTGTCAAATGGTCGTGTAGTCGTGGCCTTGATGGACACAATGCCCTTCACGGCGTGGGATAGGGTTCTATCCCAGGTTTCCTTGTCATTCGTAGCTGAGCTGCGGGTAGAGGATGCGATCGAGATCTGAGAAAGTGATCGCGATAGCGCAGGAGGGATTGCAGAGAGTGGCTTGATCGACTCCGCGGTCTCAACCTTCAATTCCTCCACTTCAGGTGTTTCTAGAACAACCTCTTCCACCTCCGGCTCGGGGATAATAGTTTTGCTCTCCGCTAACTTTACCTCCTTCTGTCTCTTCTCGAGCTCTTTTCGCTTGATGTCCATTAAAATCGCACCAGTTTCAGGCGGTATACCCTGAGTTGGAGTCTTTGGTACGATTGGTGAAAGCGACGAGGCTGGGGGTGAGCTGGAGAGTATAGTTGTATCTATCTTGGGGACTGGGGTAAAGTAGTGTGCATCAACTCCAACATTGGAGGAATGGCGAAAGGCTGAATCTGGAGTAGGTGTTTGCGGAGTTTTAACAATATTGTTCGCAGCCTTTTGATCCATTTCACGTGGTAATGGTGAAACAAGAGACGGGATGTGTATGTTTCGTGTGGTATCTCCCATTCTGAAGCGGAAACGAAAGACCCGGGGAGGGAGACGGCGTATATGTAGTGATATGGTGGACACTGGGTCTATTCTAAAGCGATAAGCTTCAAGAGTAGCTCCCAGGTAGCTCGATAGCTTGTTCCAAAGAGGTGTCTCAGGAATTAATTTTTATTTAGCTGCAGGATGCAAGCAGGGTTAGCGATACATGTCTGACAGGGTCGTATTTCACGTCAGGGGGAGTGAAGCCAGCGAAATTAGGGCAACCTACCCGGGCCGCAGTGTGCCTTATTTATTTATTCTCCACCTTCGAAATGCTGAGCTGAGCGTATACTCAAGATGAATAAATAAACTGGTATGACCTGTTCTCGTGCCCTATATAACTCTTGATGGGACGGGCGATGCGAGCGAGCGTGACTGTGCACCCAGTGTAAGGGATTGAAACGATTGGATATGGCAACAACAAAAGCAAATGAAAGAAATAAAGAGAGGCGAATGACAAAGGTCGAGATAACGTGGGGAGTTCCGGGATAAAGAGGTGTTGGTTTGTGAGGGGGGGATGATCATGGATGGAGACAGGAAGTGTGTGGAGGGACGTAGTAGAAGGACTTATATACCAACCTTGACAACCGCTTGACGTACGCTACGCTCCGCAAGTCCACCTGCCTGTCCACCTGCCTGCCCTGCGTTCCGGGCTGCGCAGGAGGCATGCAACGAGAGCTTTTTGCGTAGCGGAACAGCTTTAGAACCGGTACCTACGCCACCCCCAGGGTTGCCCCGCTCTCCGCATCGCTGACGAGATCTCCCCCTGAAATCCCGTCTACCGAACACAACCAGCTATTGGCATACGGAGTAGTCGTGCCGAGAATACTGCATCATGCAGCGAGTCTGACCGCTGTGCAGGTTGTGCCGGCAGAAATTCAAAACACAGTCAAATTAATTTGACCCTATCAGCTTTGTATTGATGGGCAAATGACAAAGAGCAGTGCGCCCTGTAGGAATCTCGGAACTGGCAGCTAGAGCCTCCTTGAGAATCTGGGAGCCTGACCCCAAACGCAGGGACTAGTCAGCCTAGTCCTAGAGCGTTGCCACTGAATGCCACCCAATGATGGCGCGCCTCAGGGTCCAGTTTGCCGAGGGGCTACGGAGATAACCTTGTTCACTCGGAAGGCCGACTGGCAAACGAAGTCTAAGAAAATTCACGACTCAACAGAGTGAAGAAAAAAATATTCATTTCTAGACTTTTCAGTAAATCTAACGTTGTTGTTTGCTAGTTTCCGCCTCTGTATAGTAATTTGATACGGGGGAAGGTAGTCTGGAGGAGCGGGCACAGGAAATGCAGGAAAGATGCCCAGTCCCACAATTAATTAATGTGTGCGTCAGGTGAGTCGCAGCAGTTGATACTCAACCCGGAGTAGCTGAAAATGCAATGAGCCACGGCTTTCTGGATATCGGTCACAGGTTCGCAAGTGGCGCTAGTGTTCCAGTTACCATACATGCTTCATCTACCGGTACCGGGTCATCAAGCCCCAGACGACACGGTGTCACCTCCAAGGTGCCAAAAGGGCTTGCTCTGACTCGGACTGCTACTACTATTTTTTGGCGCTCTGAGCTGACATCCCTACTTGTGACTCTGGATAGTATCATCTAAATTACATGGGTCAAACTCAACAAATGACTCAGCCCCATCTGCACGCTACCCTGTTCCTGATCGTCACCATGCATATCTCGAAATCCTTTGAGCCTCACTCCGGCAACAAGTTGCTCATGGGGATAGCGGACTTCAATCTCCTAGAGAATTTACTACTCAATGCAATTCTACAAGGCAGACAAACCAACAATTTTTCATTTTGTTCTCAAGCTCAATTGCTTCATTTCAAGTGTGGCTTTGACTCATCAACGAATGCAGTGATATACTGTATGCACAGTATGTATGTGTGTCTAGTCTAGTTTAATATTCATTCTCTTCCAGCTCTTCTCGTCGATCGATCGGTTCCGTCTTTCCAATTATACCCATCCCCAGCATTCAACTTGCACTAATTAATGACCACCAAACGGAAGCGTCATATGGACCCCTGTGCATGCCCCAGTCCCAGCGATGCCAATTTCAGCCTGCAATACCACACCGCGGTTCATCTGATTTCACAGAAGATTCGGAGTTGCTTTTTACCCTGCCTCGAGCAATCCGCGCCGATGGCACAAGAGGCTAATGTGTTTAAGGGCACAGATGAGCATCTGGTGCAGCATATACATCCCGGGACTTCAGCTGCTGAGTTTCAAATAGCAATCTGCATCTAGGCACCGCCAAAACCCGTGCGCAAGCGAGCGAGGCAAGCGAAGCACATGTACACATGTATGTATACTATATGTATGGGCACAGGATGAACATTACAGACTCGCCTTCTCAGCCTTACAGTGTTTTTCCTAGCGCAGGGTTACACAGGCTTCAAAGCTGAATGCTTGAGGCGCATGTGGGGCTCGCAAATCGAAATGCCACAGACCTCATCACATATCTGCTCAATCGGGAAAGTTGCCATCATCGTGCGTGGACATCTTGCGTATCCGCGCCCAATTGGTTCGCACATACTCTTCCGCGCAAGCCAATTATTGCATCGCTATCGGTGAATAGGGTTCAAGTTATTACTCAAATATATGATTACTATTATATATATAGGTATATATGTACGTACATGTTTACTAAACCCTGCAGACCTTCCACTACTAATCAACAGACCCGCCTCAATGTGTACGCAAATTAGAAATTATTCCCTGAGCTGACATAACTTCAGGACATGTGCGATCCACAATACATTTATATCTCACAGGGACGGGTACATGTGTTCCGAGACTAGGGATGTTCCGGGTCGCTTGACAAGCCAAGTTGGTACTGTAATACTCGGTGGATTATTCCGCGCGCAGGGATAAGGTCTGGTGCCGAGATTGCGGGAGACGAGGATGTGGGGTGAGAAGTACGTAGGGCTATCAACAGGCATCATCCACCTCACGCGGTGAAATCGGTACCGGTTGAGCGTCTCGGGAATGGGTAGGTTCTAGCTGCACGGAAAAATAAGATGGCTGCATGAGGGTGTTTTGGGCTGAATTTTGGATATATTTCTCCACATTGTGGAGATCATGACAGGTCGGGCACTAATGACGTCCCATATAGGTACGCAGTTCGAATTCGGATTGGTTAACCTCATCACCTGTGACTGCGTTGGACAGGATCTGGGGCTGACTGTCTTGTTTATATATATACCGTACATAGCCAATTAATACTAGAAGATTATCTACAGATGCATTCCAATGCCAAGTATTCCATACGTCGACACTCCCCTTCCACGAATCCATTATCCTTCCTCACACTCTGAATTGCCCTTGGCAATACTAAGCACATTATATTATAGACGGCCCCTCCTCCATGTTATAGTAATCTCTTCGACGCTCCCCTCCGACAACAAATAATATTCCCCCACATCCCAGCCCTCCCGCACGACTCGAGAGCCAAGATCCCATAAACCCAATTCTCACCGCTTCCTCCCAGCTCCAGCTCCCTTCCATCTT
>Ga0307511_10003737_pt1 | contig 15558 bp, 11 predicted proteins | sample 13_EM_MG_FD_200266 | JGI IMG/M metagenome (GOLD analysis project Ga0307511, IMG submission 200266) | Populus trichocarpa ectomycorrhiza microbial communities from riparian zone in the Pacific Northwest, United States - 13_EM | ecosystem: Host-associated > Plants > Roots > Unclassified | place... | reverse complement strand
TCTAATATTATATATATATATATATATATATATATATATATAATATTACACTTATAATAAATTCATTAGTATTACACTTTGCTTTTTAATGTATTTTGAGCTTATTTGAGTTTATTGAAAGTTATTTTTATGAGTTTAGAATGCCTAAGAGACTGTGAATTAATTGCTAAAGATAAGAAATTTTGCATTTCATGTTTTGGGTGACAGGTTTTTCAACAAGTTAGAGTTTCCAAATGAGAACATGGGCTTAATCTAAGTCGAAGTACACATGTCAATATTTTCAGGAAGGTATTATAGAAAGACATCCGATCTCATTTGGATCTCTAATCAGACCTGCAAACTCGGGCCAAAATCATACTCGCAACAAGATTCTCTACTTTCACACTAGATATTCAAATGGGAATATCGTGAGCTTCAAATATCAAAACCAAGCAATTGAAAAGCCCAAATTCATCTATACATCCAGGGATACAACTTTTATAATGGACTCCAAGTCAGATAAAATTGTTTTAAAGGCCAAAATCCAGACGCAATCTGAAGAACGAGATGAGTCTCCTGATTTAATGAGGAAACTAACGGTGCCAAGCATCTCACTATGACTGAGAGTTTGACATAAAAACAGTGAGCCTTAGGACCCAAGAAAGATGCAAATCAAGCCTCTAACATGCCTCGAATGAAAGAATACAACTGGGATGGTCGGATATTGCAAGAAACCAAGTCAGAAACAAAGTCTGAGTTGCAGCAGCGTTGGAATTATAGCAGAGTTGTGACAGCAGCAGAGTTGTGATAGCAGCAGAGTCAGTTTTCAATACAAATTTTGAGAGATTTATCCAACCTGAAGAACCACCAGATAAATAAGAAATGAATTAAGTATCATGAGTACTTCTAGTTAGCCTAATAATCTCAAAGAAATTTGGCAGCCAAAGGAGAGAATAAATAGAGTAGAACACAGATGAAATAGAGTTAAAAAAAAATTCATTTCTTCTTTGCTTTTATTAAATTTTTAGCAACTATGAACTAAACTCCTGAATTTGGTTCATGAGGGATACCCACCATCTCTATTACCAAGTTGTGAGAAGTAACAGTATCATTGTAATTCTTTCAGATTCAAGTACTTATTTTTTCTTATCTTGAATTATGCTATTGATTGTTATTTAAGCTTATTTAATTGTTTTGAGATGGAATGTATGCTTTCTAGTTTCTTTCAATTCATAATTGTTGTTAGGGATTGGAGTCAGAAGTAAAAGAATTAATTTGATTGCTGCAACTCTCATCTCAATTTATTAGGGAAGAATAAACTAAGTTAAAATATCAAGCTTTCAAACGTTTGCTAAGAATAAATGCACAGATTTTATTCTTAAGACTGCTGCTGAGTGAATGAAAATTGCTTTCAAAATTACATTTGCTTGATGGTAAGAAATGGATTAGAGAGCTTTTCCTAATTAATGTACTTGTAATTTCATCGATTTCCCTCACTTTTAAGGGATATCAAATTTATTTGATTGACCCTTGAACTGATTTAACAACATATCAATTTATTGTTTCTTAAATTTTTCATTCAAATCCCTCGTTCTTATCATTTTAGTATATTATAGGAATATTAAATAAAATTTCTCTTAGGTTTGACCTATTTTTCACGATCATACTATAAATTTATTTTGTTTGTGATAGTTAAGTCAGAATTATATTTTGGTGGTTTCAACGATTAATAAAATTTTGGCGCCGTTGCTAGGGAAGTTTTTATTTAATTTTCTTTTAATAGTAAATTGATTTACACCAATATCTTCTCGTACAGGTGAGCTAGTTTTTGATCCATAACTTGAGAGAACCACAAGACCAAATAGGAAGGCAAAGAGGCGAGATGAGAACCTGCCAATCTTAATGCTTTCAATCAACAATCTTGAAAGCGAAAGAGAAGCAGAAGTTTCTAAAAACATGGCAGAACATAAACCATTAAGCGAGTTAACAACTCCTAATATGAGCCAGCAGCCATTATACATTGAATTTCCAAATATTGATGTAGCCTTTGAGTTAAAAATTTTTTTGATTCATTTAGTACCTACTTTCTGAGGCTTTGTAGGTGAAGACCCCTACAAGCACTTTAAAGAATTCCATATGGTTTGTTCAACCATGAAGCCACGAAGAGTGACAAAGGAACAAATTAAATTGAGGTTTTTTTCCATTCTTTTTGGTAGACAAGGAGAAGGACTGACTTTATTGCCTTCCTTTTGGATCAATACTAATATGGAATGATTTGAAGAAAAATTTCCTGGAAAAATTCTTTCCAGCTTCACGGGTTGGAATTATTCATAAGGAAATTAATGGAATTTGCCAAAACAATAGGGAAATGTTATATGAATACTGGGAGCGTTTTGATCAGTTGTGCACAAGTTGCCCACATCACCAAATTTCTGACCAATTGTTGCTGCAATATTTTTATGAAGGATTATTGCCCATAGATCGAAGTATGATAAATGTTGCAAGTGGTGGTGCACTTGTAGAAAAGACTCATGTGGAAGCAAGAGATTTGATCTCTAAAATGGCAGCAAACTCACAACAGTTTGGAATCAGAGCAGACCACACTCCTATAAAGGTAAATAAAATGATGCATTCTAATATTGAGACACAACTTTCAGAATTAACTTCTCTTGTGAGACAAGTACCGTTGGGACAAGTTAGGCAATTTAGAGAGTAGCATTTGTGTAGTTCCAGAACATTCTACTAATATGTGCCCACAACGTCAAGAAGATGCAACCCCTCAGGTGAATATGATAAGAGGGTCTGGTAGTCAACCAAGGAAATACGAACCATATTCAAACCATTACAACCCCGGTTGGAAAGATCACCCAAACCTTAAGTATGGTTAGCCCCTAAACCAACAACCCTTTTGGTCATATGTCAATGACAATTCAGCTTTTCCTCTTCACCAAGCATCAAATTCAGGTATGTCTTTAGAAGAAATTATGAAGTCTTTAGCCACTAATACACAGATGTTCCAATAAGAAACAAGAGCTAGCATCTAGAATTTGGAGACTCAAATTTTACAACTTGCATCGTCTGTGAGGAGCATTGAGGTAAATAGAGGGAAGCTGCTATCTCAAGTTGAAATTAACGCAAGAGAAAACACAAGTGTTATTAGTCTTAGAAGTGGTAGGGAAGTATAGACAATGTTGCCAGCTGTAACACCAGAATCATCAGCAAATATGTTGCCAGTTGTAATGCCAGATTCAGCAACTACTGTGGTATAGACTACCCAATTAGCTACAATACTAGGATAAATAGCTATTGTGGTGCAGACCATACTTCTAGCTATAACACTAGATTCAGCAGGAAATATACCGCTAGCTGTAACTCCAGATTCAACAGCTACTATAATACATACTACCCAACTAGCTATAATACCAGGATCAGTAGCTACTGTTGTGTAAACTGTTGTAACCTATTTTTGGATCCCCGCACAAGAAAAAGAAGAATATATATATATATATAGTCGGAAGAAATCCAAAAAAATAATAATAGCAACAATAATAATAATAGCAGTAGAATGTCGGAGCGCCCGATAAAAGGTCAGAAATTGATTGAGGAGGATAAAAAATACAAATATTAAACTTTGACATATATGCTTGACTGATAAGAGCCCTGTTGAAAAAGAAAATTCAATTTTGAGGAGAAAAGTTCAAAATCAGATGTTTATAGACTCAATTGGATTTTATTGAAGGTTTAATTGAATTTATAGAGGGTTTGATTGCAAGAAAAATTGATTTTTAAGTCAATTTGGGCTTTAATCGGAAGAAATTAAAGTTCAGGGGTCAAATTACAATTTTGAAGAGTTGATTTGGTCAAATCAGAGGCTTAATTGCATGAATATTGAAGTTTGGTGGCCAATTGGTGACTTCATTAAATAAATCCAAAACCAAGGACCAAACTGGAAAAGACGCATAAATAGAAGGGCTGAAATTGAACGAATCAGGGACCAAATTGAAGAAATTTGAAGTTTATTGATCAATTAAGGATCAAAATGCACAAATTCAAAACCAAGAACTAAAGTGAAAAAGGCAACCAACTTTAGGGCCGGCGATTGAAGTTGGCAGGGATGCAATTGAATTGATTCTTAAAATCAAAATTGCATTTGAGGACTTAAATGAACAAAGGACGAATTGAGGATTGATTTGGAAGTTCACGTGTTTTGGTGCTATTTTTATTTAAATGAAACGACGCATTTTGTCCAAAACAATGTCGATTCATTTTTTAAAAAAAGAAGAGAAAACAAAACAATGTCGTTTTGAACGACATTGTTCCTTCTTCTTCTTCTCCTGAACGTGCAGCAGAGGAAGATAAAATTTTTGTTTTCTCTTTTTTATTTCTTCCTGCCTCTCTCCCTCCCCACGTGCTCTGTCAAAACCCAAAGCCCCACGCCCCCTCATAATGAGAAACCAGGGGGGTCGTGCCCTGCAAGCCACACCCATTGTCCAACTCATCCAGTGTCGTGACAGGGCAGGAAGGCCTCGTTCCCCCTGCGCAACGATAGGGCGGGAATAGGGTCGATCCCGCTCCCCTTTGCCCGATAAATACCACTCTCAACACAAGCACCAGAGAGAGGAAAAAAGAAAAGAAAACAAAAGACAGAGAGAGAGAGGGGGGGAGAGAGAGGAAAGAAGACGGGCTTCAAAACAAGGGGGGATTTGAGAGAGAAAGACAGGGGAGAACAAGGAGTACAAAAGGCGAAGCCGCTTGACAATGAAAGAAGAGAAAGCAAAACGAAACACCAGAAAAAAGGGAGTGGACGGTTATGTCTCGCCGCTTCATGGAGCTTCTGTCCATGAGCCATTGCACCGCCACCATATTCTTCCCAGCTGCCACCACAAACAACCGCCAGTTCCTCCACCAGAGCCCCTTATCAATTTCGTGTAGTTTATTTTGCATGAAAAAACGTGCGCTGTACATGTTTCTGCAGCTAAGAAATATAACTAGCTGTTTACTGTGCATGAGCACAGTAACTGACTAATTTTAATTAACTGGTTATTGTGCTCATGCACAGTAACCAGTTCATAGACTCCGGGCCGGACAATCAGCCTAGTCCATGTGACTGGGCTAAGTCCGACCTTATAGAAATAAGTTTTTTTTTCTAATTTTTAGGCCAATCTCGGCCTAGTTTTCCCAATGGGCTTGCTATGGCCCGATGCCTTTTCTTTCCTTTTGGGCCGATCATGGCCCATGTCCTGTTGGGCCAAGACTCAACCTATATTTTTTTGGCCAATCTCGGCCCGAACTCATGCGGCCCAACCCTTTTGGGCTAAGTCCGGCCCAATTAGCTGGGCCGGCCAAGCCCATATATTTTATAGTATTATGTATTATATATATAATATTATGTATTATATATTAAAAGAAACAAATTAAAAATTCTGAAAAATCCTTTAAAAAATTTGTGATTTTCCCGTATATTTTTTATCAATTTTGTTTAATATTGGTTTGTATTTTTATACCGTAAATATACAAATCTAGTATTAAAATACCCGGTTTTCGTCAAAACATTGCAATTTTTTTTTTTAAAAAAAAAATATTTTGTTTTCATGCATACGACCAAGTCTCTCAAAGATAAGAAAAAAAAAATCATCATATGGTATTTTCATACAACAAAAAAATAATCTATGTTTTAGCATGTATTTTGGCTTTAATAACCAATTTATTAAAGCCATAAGAACTAGGCCAATATTTCAAAAAAAATACCTAAAAAATATTTTTTTTTCTTTTAGTATCTGGATTATGAATTTATACATAAAACATATTTCCGATATTAAAAAGGAAGTTTCTTTTTATTGACATTAGAACAATTAGGTTTTTTACCCGATACAATAAGAACCTCCTTACTGAGGAGGACTTTTCTTAAATCATAGACGGACCAACAATTAGAAATACAATAACACCTTAGATTTTTATAAGATAATCAAACAATGTAGCTTACCTTAGGTAAGGCGTATTTGGGGTGCTAATATCTTCCATTTACACAACCAGTCCCCATACCCGATCTCTAAGACTAGTTAGAGTTCCTAGTGACCAAAATACTAAGTGGCGACTCTCATTCCCTCCTTCCACTGATAAAAGACAAGAATTCATTACCTCCCTATATTTGCCCGATACATTGATGAAATGGAATATCGCCGCGACGCCGCACACGTGCGACATAGACCATACTGCTAGCTGCAACACCAGATTCAACATGAAATATATCGCCAGTTGCAACTCTAGATTCAGCAACTACTGTGGTATAGACTATCCAGCCAGTTGCAATGCCAGGATCATAAGCTACTGTGGTGCATACCATACTACTAGCTGCAACGCTAGATTTAATAGGAAATATATCGCTAGTTGCAACTCCAGATTCAGCAGATACTAGAAACAACAAGCTGGAAACATAACCAATAATTTTGGATTCGCCAAGAAGAAAGTTAAATGGTAAGCCCGTCTTTCTTATTATTAAGAATCTAGTTGCATCCCTATTCCCTGGCAGATTAGCGAAGGCAAGGAAGAAAGAGTCAAAGCATGATATTTTTGAAACCTTTTAGAAGGTTGAAGTTAATATTCCATTGTCGGATGCAATCAAACAAATTCCACGATATGAAAAATTTCTCAAGGAATTGTGCACCAACAAAAAGAAGTTAAACATTAATGAGAAAATAAGAGTTGGAGAGAATGTGTCAGTAGTCATAAAAAGGAAATTGCCTCAGAAATGCAAGGACCTAGGTATGTTCGCTATACCATGCGTAATTGAAATCATAAGGTATAAAAAGCTATGCTTGATTTAAAAGTATCAATCAATGTTATGCCACTTTCAATTTATAAGGTTTTGAATCTAGGACCTTTAAAATAAACAAGGGTAATAATTCAATTGGCATATAGGTCTAATTCATATCTAGAAGGCATTGTTGAGGATGTTTTAATTAGAATAAATGAATTGATTTTTCCTGTGGATTTTTATATTATAGTCATGGATGATGAATTTGCTTCAAACTCAACTTATATATTGTTAGGCAGACCATTTATTGAAACAACAAAAACTAAGATTGATGTGCATAAAGGAATTTTATCTTGCGAGTTTGATGGGGAAATAGTAACATTTAACATTTTTTATGCAATGAAATATCCTAATGACTCTCAATCTGTTTTTCATGTTAATGTAATTAAATCATTGTGCAAACCCGGTCATCCATCTCGGATGCCATTAGTTAGAGCTAATCATAATATCCAACCTAGTCATCTATCTCGGATGTCATTAGCCAAAGCTAATCACAATACTCAATCAAATATTCCATAAGTGATTTAGTGTCATAACAAGATAAAAACAATTCTTTTATAACGAAATCCTTTCATAAAATCGATATTATTTAAGAAGAGGGCGGAGACCACCTACCTATTCTTCTCGTGGGGTGTCCTCGTCCGGTCGAAGGTCTGATCCCGGTCGCACCGCCTGACACATCTAATGATCATTAATCAATATATTCGCATTCAGTAATCGCATAAACCAATACCATACATAACCCAAAAATATACATGTTCACATTCAATTGTCCCACACATCATTTAATCATACAATGGAAGTCATTCTATCAAAACATTTCTCTTAATTTCAAATGGAGGTCACCCACTAACATCCCAGTGTTTAATTCTCAAGTCTCGTAACGAGTTAGGCCAAATTGATGATGAAATCGTCAATGAGAACTAGATCGTTCTGGCATGAAGTTTCATCAATGAAAATTAAGTCACTACTAATCCAGAAATCATCAGCGAAGCTAAGTCACTGTTGACACACAAAATCATTAGCGAAACTAGGTCGCTACTGACCCAAAAATCGTCAGCAAAACTACGTAACTGCTGGCACATAAAATCATCAATGAAAACTAAGTCACTGCTGACCTAGAATTCATCAGCAAAAACTAAGTTGTTGCTGGCACAGAAAATCATTAGCGCAAACTAAGTCGTTGCTGACCCAGAAATCATCAATGAGAGTTGGGTCATTGATGACCCATAAATCATCAGCGAAAATTAAGTCACTATTGACACATAAAATCATCAGCGAAACTAAGTCGCTGTTGGCATAGAAAATCATCAACGAAAACTAAGTCATTGTTGACCTACAATTCACCAGCGAAAACTAGTTCACTATTGACTTAGAAATCGTCAACGAAAACTAAGTCACTGCTGACCCAGAAATCTTCAGTAAAAATTAAGCCATTGTTGACATAGAAAATCATCAGCAAAATAAGTCACTGCTGGCACAGAAAATCATCAATGAAAACTAAGTCACTGCTACCCAGAATTCATCAGCGAAAATTAGTTCACTACTGACTCAGAAATCATCAATGAAAACTAAGTCACTACCAACCCAAAAATCATTAGCGAAAACTAAGCCACGACTGACACAAGAAATCATCAATGAAACTAAATTGCTACTGGTACATAAATCATAAAAAAAAAACTAAATCGCTACCGACCTAAAAATCATCAGTGAAAGCTGAGTCATTTTTTGTTCTACTTTTCCCCTAGGTTATGCATAAGGTCTACGCTAAGTTTTCCCTCTTATAACACACCCCAACCTAGTTGAACATAGATCGTAACCAAAACACATCCAAATTTATCACAAGGTTATCAAGCAATACACAACCAAGTCTCACCATGTACATTTTCCAAAGGTTCTTCTAACCATCACTCTAAGACTGAAACCTAATGTTGCCATAATAATCCATTCTATGTTTTTAATTGCATCATACTAATTCATCAACACAAATTAATAGCAATTTCGTATTTTACACAAGGGTTTCATTTCCATCTTATATCTTGTTTCCCTAAGGGTGCTTATCATGCAAAGTTTCCTTCATGGTTTCCCATTTTTTCTTTGGCTGGACATTGTTATCCATTCTCCCCTTAATTCGCGTATGCAATTCTTCATTTCTATCACAAGTATATTCACAACAACATGCTATAATCACACCTTCATTCACTTGGTTTATAACCATGCAAATGAATCAATCACATAACAAAATCAAAGCATTAACATAGTATGATTTCTGTTTCAGCTCAAACATGTCTCTAAAGGCTTAATCACAATTTTGCATATTCCATCACTTCATTTCACTTCCACACAAGTTCATCAATCATATATGAAAAATCAAGACATTAACATAAATATGAATTCTGTTTCAGCTCAATCATGTTTATAAGAGTTTAACAAGATCACAGTCCATGCATTTCATCATTCCATTTCATATTTCGTTCATCCTTTCAATTTGGCCATCTCTCCCTTAGGTTTATACACTCAAAATAATTCATGTTCATTCGTATTTCTTTTGAATAGGGTCTGCACTTGTGTTCTTTCATTCCTTATCCTACTTAGATCTTCTCATTTAGTTGTTAAATCTTGAGTTAAAATGTAAGAACCCTAATCTTCCATTATAAGTTTTCCCCCTCTCCTTTGTCCGAAATCATGAGATAACAACCAACCAAGAAAGTGATATTACTCTTACCTTATGATTTTAACAATCCTAGAAAAGGTTTTGGTGATTTTGTTCTTCTCTTCCTCTCAGTTTCCTTCTCTTCTCCTACTACACCAGTCGACCCTCTATGCTCTTTCTTCTTCCATGGTTTCCGGTTGTCTCTCTTTCTTTAACTCTCCATTCACTCAAGTACTCAAGAGAAATGGCATGCAAGTTGGTTTGGTTAGGTTTCTTCTTGGGAAGGGGTGGCTGCTGCAACTAAGGCTACTATCGGTTTTTGGGGAGAGGAAAAATCATCTTTTTTTCCTCTCTTGCAATTATACCCCTCTTAAATGAGATGGGAGGTGGTTGGGTGCTGGTCATTCTTGTTCTTATCCCTATATTGGGTTATTTGAGGGCTGGTTTCCTCTCTCACAATTCTCACCTAGAGAAGGCTGTTTCCCCCCCGTAATTTCTACCTAGAAGAGGCTAGTTTGATTCCCTTAATTCTTTCCTAGCATCGGCTGGCTTAATACTATATTTTTTTTGTTGGGTTTTACAGAAATTGAGTTAGAATAATATGAACTCATTTACTAACCAATACCAACTATTAAGGGGCAAACTCTAGTAGACTTCATAACTAAATGTTCTTTTGAGAAAACTATCCTAGAAAAGCCTATACCAATAATTGAGCAGTCAATCCCTTTAGGTGAAACTGAGATCCCAATAAAATCCATACAATTTATCCCATCTTAGGGATTATATGTCGATGGATCTTCTGATTTTAAAGGAAGTGGTGTTGGGTTGGTGTTTGTGAGTCCACATGAGCAATTTTTTTGAGTATGTGACTCGTTTTGAATTTTCAGCCACCAATAATGTATCAAAATAGGAAGCTCTCCTGGAAAAAGCTTTAAATGTTTTCCCTCTTCATGTCCACAATGACTCCTAGCTGGTAATGAGACAGTGCCAAAAGGCATTTGAAACTAAAGACCCACTTTCATGAAATAATTGCAAAAAGTCCATGTTCAACTCTTTTAAAAAGACAAAGAAATCTCAATTGATCATATTCCAAGAGAAAAGAATGGTAGGGCAGATCTCTTATCCAAACTGGCAAGCTCTAATTTGGTTGAACTCCTTTTAGATTATGTATTAAAACTTTAGAAAAACCAAGCATATAGGATGGACTAAGGGTTGCCCTAATTAACATAGAAAACGATTTAAAAAATCCCTTCAGGGATTATTTGCTAACTAGGAAGTTACCCCTGGACAAAAATGAGGTCATTCGTTTAACTAGACAAGCAACAAAGTATTGTTTGGTTTAAAGGGTCTTATATATATGATTTGCCCTGGCTTCTTTGTTAAAGTGCTTGTCTTCATGAGAAAGCAGTTATGTTTTGAGAAAACTTCATAGGGGGATTTGTAGTTTGCACACCAGTTTTAGAGCTCTTGTTGCTCAGGGCATTAGAGGAAGATTCTACTGGCCAACCTTCCTAAGTGATGTTGCTAACTTTAAGATGTGATCAATGTTAGAAGTTTACATTAGTGTATAGACAATGCTCTAAAGAGTTGATAACCATATCTTCCCCGTGGCCTTTTTCCTGGTTGGTGATGAACATATTGGTTCCTTTCCTAAATGCCACTGGGAAACAGATCATTATAATAAGCTCTTCACAATTTGATTATATTGAAAGAATAGAAAGGTGTAACTGATACATATTAAAACTAGATATTAAATTGTAATAAACTATGAAAAGCTTAAGAGATTTTAAAACTCATTTTTCTTTACTCTTTATATTGTACCAAAAATAATAATAATATTGATGGATTCGTATTTTTGGCAACTTTTTAAAAAAATGAATTTGAGTCTAAGTCCCTATTTATAAGGTGCAAAGGTAGGGTGATGACTCTTTGATAAATAGGTAGAGATCACACTTATACCCAACATTCCTAAGCTTAGTATAATGTTAGGCCTAGATGACATGAGTCTAGCATGCTTTCAGACTCAATGCCCTTGGGCATGGCTACGGACCAAGCCCAAATGGATACAGGCCTAACAAGCTGTTATACTTAGCGCCCTTGGGCTTGGCTGTGTGCTGAGCCCAAACGAGTATGGGTCTAGTTAGCTGTTAAAACCTAATGTTCTTAGGCTTAGCTGTGCACTGAGCCTAATTGGACATAAGTCTAGCGAACTACCAAACTTATCGACCTTGACCTAGATTGTGTGCTAAGCCTAATTGGTCATGGATCTAGCGAACTGTCACACCCATCAACTTGAGTTTTGTTGTGCTAAGCCTAATTAGGTATGTGTTTGGTGTGTTGCTTGACCTAATGCCCTTAAGCTCAGTTACGTGCTAAGCTCAAGTGGGATTGAGTCTGGCTTGCTACCATACACATTGATCATGGGCTTGGCAGTGTGCCAAACACAAAGGGTTAAAGGCCTGGAAATCATTATAGGCCCCTTGTTGGGTTGCAAGGCTCCATTTGCTTATTTTTATGACTTTTAACATAAAATGTTAATGTTAGAGATATTTATTTCTCATTAATGTATGTGTAAGAGATATTTATCTCTCATTAATGCTATTAGAGAAACATTACACTCTAGCCCCTCCACTCAAACTAAAGAACAAGATTCATATGCTATATATATCATATGAACATGTAAGGGGTTCACAATTTCTATCCTCTAGAACTAATACTTTTAAATCTTAGAGTAGTTATCATACCAAAACAAAAATAAACACTCTTATTATTGGAATTTAATGTTCATTCTCTTATTTATTGCAATCTTTTTTTTAAAAGTTACTGATTTTATCATCTGAGGGTTCTTAAACACTATAAAAAAATTGTTTTGTAAATGTTAAGCCTTCTACCACCAATCATCAACTTCTTAAACTTTGAAAAATAAAATATTGACATGAACATATGATTAACCATTATTTAAACACAACAAATCTTTATTCTTAAACATAATGGATTTTGAAACATTATCAAATACTCTTCTTCTTGGATGTTAAGCCTAGTGGGCTCCATGATTTGGGTTATGGGTTTTGATAATTATTCCTATCTTTTATGTCTTATTTTACAATAATGATGTTTTTTTTATTTCCAATTTGAGTAAATAATGAGAACACATATTTTTTTAATTAAAAAATAAAAGTGTACTTTATAACTATGCAATTTTTTTTAAAGGTTGCTAGGGCAAAAATATTATAGAAGATAATAAAATATTTAGTATTCTAAAGGATTTGTTTGTGTTATGATAAAATTTTAGGATGAAACTATAATTATATGTCTGTAGGAATCGATTGTGGGACTATCATTTCTCTATTTTTTAAAAACGTTTATTAATCCGAGAGTATCATTGTGAATATTTTTAATCATTATAATAAGCTCTTTACAATTTGATCATATTGAAAGAATAGAAAGGTGCAAGTGATACATATTAAAACTAGATATTAAACTGTAATAAACTATGAAAAGTTAAGAGATTTTAAAACTCATTTTTCTTTACTTTTTATCGTGTACAATAATAATAATAACATTGATGGATCCATATTTTTGGCAACTTTATAAAAAAAAAAAGAATTTGAGCCTAAGTCCCTGTATATAAGGTCCAAGGGCAGTGATAACTCCTTGAGAAGTAGGTAGGGATCGCATTTATACCCAACATTCCTAAGCTTAGCATAATGTCAGGCCTAGATGACATGGGTCTAGCACGCTTTCAGACCCAACATCTTTGGGTATGGCTATGGGCCAATCCCAAATGGATACAAGCCTAACAAGCTATTATACTCAGCGCCCTTGGGTTGGCTGCATGCCGAGCCTAGACGAGTATGGGTCTGGCGAGCTGTTAAAACCTAGTGCCTTTAGGTTTGGCTATGCGTTTAGCCTAAATGGACATGAGTCTAGCGAACTACCAAACCTATTGACCTTGGGCTAGATTATGTGTTAAGCCCAATTGGCCATGAGTCCAATAAACTGTCATACCGATCAACTTGGGCTTTTTTATGCTAAGCCTAATTAGATATGTGTTTGGTGTATTGCTTGACCTAACACCCTCAAGCTCAGCTACATGCTAAGCTCAAGTGGGCATGAGTTTGGCTTGCTACCATATACATTTATCATGGGCTTGGCAGTGTGCCAAGTACAATGGGTTAAAAGCCTGAAAATCATTATAAGCTTCTTGTTGGGTCGCAAGGCTCAATTTGCTTATTTTTATGATTTTTAACATAAAATATTAATGTAAAAGATATTTATCTCTCATTAATGTACGTGTAAGAGATATTTATCTCTCATTAATGCTATTAGAGCAAAATTACACTCTAACCCCTTCACTCAAACTAAAAAACAAGATTCGTGGGCTATATATATCTCATGAATTATACATGTAAGGGGTTCACAATTTCTATCCTCTTGAACTAATACTTTTAAATCTCAGAGTAGTTATCATACCAAAATAAAAATAAACACTTTTATTATTGGAATTTAATGCTCATTCTTTTATTTATTGTAATTTTTTTAAAAAAAATTATTGACTTTATCATCTAAGAGTTTCAAAACGCCACAAAAAAAGTATTTTGTAGGTGTTAAGTCTTTCACCACCAATCATCAACTTCTTAAACTTTGAAAAATAAAATATTGACACGAATATATGATTACCCATTATTTAAACACAAAAAATCTTTATTCTTAAAAATAATAGATTATAACACTCTTCGATCTTCTTGGATGAAAGTTTACAACATAAACATTTTCTGGTTTTAACAAAAATAAAAAATAAAATGAAAACAGTAAAAAATATGTTAAAAATAATTGCAGTTCAATGTTCTAAACAAAATTTTTTTCTTTTAGTTTTTCTCTAAGTATTAATTAATTAGGAATTGTATTTGTTTATTTTTCTTTATCTAGGTGTCATTGAATCTGTGCACCTCAGCATCTCACATAACATCACAGGATTTAAATAGAGGATATGAATTGAAATTTGTCTGTTTCCACTGTACCATAGCATTTTTTTTAACAATTATATGTTGATACATCGATTGTTATTTAAACATGATACACCTTGACATTTTTAATATTTTACCTCTGGAACGCTTCGTTAACGTTGCCGCTTTACACCTAACGCCTAACCCTGAAACCAAACCAGCCAAAGAAGGAATAATTATTATCCTAACAATAAAAAAAAAAAAAAATTATCGTTGACAGAAGATGCTGAAAAATGAAAAGGAAAAAAAAATTCCACAGTGCAAAAGCCAGGATTTTGTAATTCCAAATGGGGGTGAGACATGTCAAGGATTAAATAGGCTTTTTAGGGCCACAAGAACCTTAGCAATCTGAAGTGCAGAGACTGGACAAGAGGAAAGCTCAAAAGCCCAACACAGCTGTCCATTAGATTGTAGCAGTTGGTTAGAAAGATCACAGAAGGAAGGAAAGATGACAGAAGTAGCGTTAAGAATCCCATTCACTGAATGGAAATTTTCTCCAACTTGTTAAAATGTATCACTTTATACTTCCTTTGCTCTTTCGTTGTTGGAAATTCCTATATTTATGCTATGCTCTTACCTAATAGTGCTTCATAAGTGATGATATTGTAATTACTGTCTAAATAGTTTACTGTCTAAATAGTTATGTTTTTGTTAACATTATGTTAGTTTCAACTTGCTGTTACTCATGCAGAATATGATTATATCAGTTAGGAATTCGTTTGTAACAAACTGCAATTGCAGGGGTCTTTCCGTAGAAGTCAAGGAATAGTTTCTACTGCCTACTGCTATATAAAGGCAGATGTATTGATGAATTAATTAACTTGAAATCTGTATATAAATATTATGAATAAAATTCGTAGAGTGAAACTCATTTTATCATGGTATCAGAGCATGGAAATGCACTGATATATCTTTCCCCTGAAATCTCCTTCTTGATAAAGCTTTCCTGTACCTGTATCGTCTCTTTCTCTGTTTGTGTATCTTTCTCAGTTTCCTTCACCATCTAATCAGTACCTCTATTCGTAAATTCTGCATTATCTCTGTCAATCTTGCATCCTTAACGCCTTTCTCTCTTTTAAAGAAAAAAAGGGAAAACAAAATAAACG
>Ga0307511_10003736_pt1 | contig 15559 bp, 14 predicted proteins | sample 13_EM_MG_FD_200266 | JGI IMG/M metagenome (GOLD analysis project Ga0307511, IMG submission 200266) | Populus trichocarpa ectomycorrhiza microbial communities from riparian zone in the Pacific Northwest, United States - 13_EM | ecosystem: Host-associated > Plants > Roots > Unclassified | place... | reverse complement strand
ACCGGGGCAATGCATAGATTTTTCCCCAGCCCGGCGATATACACTACGAGATAATCAACTGTACACGGTATGGTCGGGGTGTGCGCGAAGGCGATGCCACCAGGGCCCAGTGATACGGCGATAAATTGAAGCTGCGGGGCAAAGTTCACGCCCAAGCTCATTGAAGGCGGATTCAGATCTGAGTGGCACATTCTGTATGGAGTCAAGCCGGGCTTGCACTTGGGCAAATTGTGCGGGTGCGATCTCGGTCATCCGCACTGGACCCCTAACTTGGATTTCTGAACAGCTTGGACGGTGTTTTCTGAAATTACATACACAGGTTTTCCGAAGATCGCACTGTTTCTCTGCCTCAGCCTCGGATCAGGGTGAACGATATGTCGGCGTGCGTCACTATTCATATCTCACCTTTCTTTGACTGATTTGAACAATTATCGGGGCTGTTTCTGTATGCGCAGTTCTGCCACAGCCTTCCGCTCTTTATCGATAGGCCGAAATATCCACTTGTCGAGATAGGCCCGACGCCTACCTTGTCCGCCGCGGTGGAATGTTGTTCTGCCCCCGATTTCGAACTCTCCCTTGTGCTGGTAATACTATACGTAATCAACCACATCGATAGGATGACAGCCCTTTCGTCCATAGCACCATGTGATGGGTTCTGTCTATTCCCAGACACTCGTTCAGACTATGTGCATGATCATTCTCCGTAAGTATTTCTCAATCGGTATACTCATGTAGGGTTGTATTTCATGCTCCTGCGGAGAAGCTATCTTGCCCGTGAACAGGGCCACAGCGCCAGGTGTTCCTTGCTCTGTTTAATTCTGTGTCATCCCTCTGGTATCTCAGTGATCTCATCCACGGAAAATCTTTTGAGGCATGGCCCGTCCGGACTCTTTGAGGCTCAAGCGACACGATTCTCCGAGATCTAGTTGGGGCCCTCGTGGCCCGTCAATCCCCTGGTGTGCGACTTCGCGTATTGAATAAAAGGGGTCGCCACGCATCTGCCAATTCGTACTCGAACCTACTCTCGACCCTGTTCCATGCCTCTGTCTCTGTATAGCTATGCTGAAAAGGGGACCCTGGACCTCGCTGAGAAGCCAGTGGAAATCCATATAATTCCTGTCCACTCTTATGGACCTTTGTCGCCTTCAAAGGTCGCGAAACCTACTGCACTACAAAGGCCCAGGAACGTGAAGGTTTCCAGCTATGTTCGCTTCATTGTATGGTTCAATGCATACCGGTAAGTACATCTAATGGTGTATAACCGTGACTCGTGCTTAACCGATGTTTCCCAGGCGATTTTTCATTTTAGTGTTAACTCTTAATTTTATCGGACTTGGTTTGGCTATAGCTGGTTCCTGGCCGTATGCCAAGAAATATCAAAGTGCATTCGTGCTGGGGAATCTGAATTTTGCTATACTTATGCGCAATGAAGTCTTTGGTCGCATCCTGTACTTGTTTGTCAACACATGCTTCGCTAAGGTTTGTCCTTTTGTGAGTCATGTATTGCTATATAACGCTGGGATTTCCTCGCAGTGGACCCCCCTTTGGTGGCGCCTTGCATGCACTTCTACGCTCCAAGTACGTTAATGTGGTATATGTTGCTGATCAGATCACTCACAATCAACGGATCAGCACCTAGGCGGGATCCATAGTTCATGTGCTATTTCTGGTCTAGCATGGTTTATGTACATGCTTGTCAACCAATACAAGCTAAGGTATCTCTATGAGGACTCGATCCTTGCCTTCGGTGTTATCACGATCGTCTTCTTATTTATCGCTCTAATTGCGGCGTTTCCTTGGATCCGTAACACTCACCACAAGTAGGGCCCCCTAATCGTTCACACCGTGCGATCCCCTGTTAATTTTGACCGCAGCATCTTTGAGAGAAACCATCGTTTCTTTGGGTGGTCTTCTCTTCTTGCAACCTGGGTCTATACCATCTTGAGTAATATCTACGATTTCACCGACGGAAAATGGGACCACAACTTTGTCTATATCATCCGTCAGCAAGCCTTTTGGTATAACGTGTGCATGACTGTCTTGTAAGCATTGCCTCGCGGAATCGGTCACTCTAGTAACACTTATTCACAGGATCATCTTGCCTTGGATTTGTACAAGAAAAGTGCGAGTGGATATTGAACTGGTAGGTATCAATTATTTGAATGTACTTTTCGAATATTGAACGCATCTTTGGCAGCCTTCCCCAAAGGTAGCGATACTTCGTTTTGAACGTGGAATGCAACAAGGTTTGCTCGCTCGAATCAGTCGCACGGCCATCATGGAGTACCACGCTTTTGGCATCGTTTCGTATGTATTTTCCTTTCAACTAGCTCGGCATCATCTCCAATGTTCCATTTCCAGTGAGGGAACACATGCGAAATACCATTACTTGATATGTGGTGTCCAAGGTGGGCCAGGTCCGATACCGACTGTTATTGTGATTTTGTGACTTTTTTTTTCTAGGAGACTTCACTAAGGGTCTAGTCAACGATCCCCCTAAAATGATTTGGACACGTGAACTCAAGGTAATCTCACTTGATAACATTGTTACAGGTTCTTATGGTAGTATTACTCAGTTTGCAGGTGTTTCCAATACCTCGACGCTGTATAAACGTGGCATCCGTGTCTGCACGGGAACGGGGTTAGGAGCTGCTCTTTCGACTTGTCTTCAGTCACCTCATTGGTAAGTTTTCATTTGCAAGGGACCGATCGAAACTTCATTCCACTCAGGTACCTCATCTGGATCGGTACGCCGATGAAAACTAGCATCGAGTGTTTATCTTGTTTTGACACGTCGGGATCGTCGTTTTCCAGGCTCTGACCAAGAGAAGACGTTTGGACCTACCATCAGTAATCTCATTCATAAGCATATTGGTCCAGAGCGGCTTCTTTTGTGGGACAGTAAAGCACGCGGAGGCCGTCCAGATACGATGAAGATCTTGAAAGAAGCTTATGATTACTGGAAAGCAGAGGGTAAATGCCCCGTTATTATCATCAAGCCACATTTTAACCTTGACTTACAGTTGTTTTCATCACGTCGAACTATGCTGGAAATACCGAAATTATGCAGGGCTGCAAGGCTCTAGGTATTCCGGCTTTCGGGACGCTCTGGGATTTCGTAAGTCCATTCGCTTTCCGTGCCACCGTCATTGGTACTCAAAACCATTGACAAGTGATAATCGTGTTAAGTACGGAACACCCACTCTCAGTAAGAATCATTGACGTTTTCTATGATACTTGCAGCCGCAGATTTAGCACTTAGTTATTTACTTACACCGGCATCAGTACACCATCTACTTATAGCTCACCAGCAGTCTCCCACATGGACCATTCTCTTGCACACAGTATGCAGCAAAGGATTCACATCAGAATAATGTAGTCAACAAGAGAGATGACATATAGCACAGATCAAACATTATAGAAGAATGGGGATCTTTTCGAAAGATATTCTCAGCCAGTAATAGACAGAGGTGAGGGTAGCATATGACTATCAAGACAAATATCAGTGAATCCACATATGAGATTTCAGATGAGATAATAATCCAAAACCTCGCCCGGCCTTCCCATCCACTGCCATCGCCGGTGAGGATTAATTGTCGTGTTTGGCTCCAGGCGGATGCCACGCCGAGCAAGCTCGATAATGACACGAGCAATGTTGCGCGCATCCTAGGATTCGTCACCTACGAATGAAGCCAAGAAAATTAAGTACTGACATCCATTCCACAGTGTTGTCGGCCCTGGAATGGGCCTATGCCAAGCGTTCGAAGTTGCTGGGGTATGTTCAATGAACGGAGATGGTGACTAGCTGCCAGCTTGTATAGCGAAGTTGTAGACGGTGTCGCCCAGAGAGAACCTGTGACATACCTTCGTCCTGACTTGCTGAGCATCAATCATTGTCAACCATACGGAGATCACTCTACGGACGTCAAGAATGTCGCCCCTGAGCCATGATGGCATGGGAATCTGACAAGGTATAGAGTGTTTTTGGTGGTTAGATCTCAAACCATTTCACCCCCCCACTGCCCAGAAACTGACTTTTGATATGAAACATTGCTTTACAACGAAGTCCCTCACATCAAATGGACCGTCAGTACACCAACAAAATCTCTGTAGTGGTCTCCCGTTCTTGGGATCTATCAACCCGTGCTGAGCAAGAAACCTTGCAAAGAGCTTCAGGACCTGGGGAAACGTAGGTGCGTGATTGACTTGTCCCTGAGAAGAAGTCATGATTCACCAGATCGCAGATAGAAGAGGGGACGGACTTGAGTTATTCCTGTCAGGTCCGTACAGAATTGTGAGAGCTGGGGCCTCCATGTGGGTTTGACAAAGCTGCGAAACTCGTCTACAATTTCCAGACGGCTTGCCATGCCCTTCGATGTTTTATCCTTCCAGCGCAAGAGGCACACTGGCCACTCCTGGAAAAAAATTTTACATCGTCAAACGACGAGGGAGCGAATACCAATAGGACAAAGACGAACGATGATTTCATTTGGCCAGTCAAAGCCTACACCTGGTAGGCAGGTTGCCTCGACGTCGAGGACGAGGAATGCATCATATGGCTGCTTCACGCGAGCAGCCTCGATTTGGGCAGTCCAATGCGAAGCCTGCTTCGAGACTATGTGAGGGAGCGCAGTTGCAGGCTGTGGTCGATTGAGAACGGATCCCATCTGGGGCTGATAATGGTCAGAGTATGACTGAGAGTTTACGGAGGAGGGAAGGGGTTCCTGTGGGGGAGACTGAGGAGGCTTTAAGGAGCCTGTTTCAAGCGCACTGGGTGAATTCTTTGCACGGCTCAAGCGCCAGATCAGCACAGCAAGGAAGAATGGAAATAGCAGTTGGGTCGGGGGCAGGGAAACGTTCTGAATGAACGAGATGGGATCGGACATGAAAGAGAAAGTCGACAAGGTGCCTTCGAGCATCGTCGTCGACGCTGACCAGCGCGTGCCCTGCTCATGTCCAGTCCTCAAGGCCTCGATGTCTTACAGGAGGACGGCAAATGCCGAATGTCAAAGCTGTTGGGCTGGAGGGTTTTTTTCTATTGCAAGCACGTCCACACATGAGCAGACACCGCGGCGATGACCTGGAAGACGATTACGTGCCAGATGAGCTCGTGGCATCCTCAGGCGAAGAGGATGTCGGCGCCAACAACGATATCCAGGGCCTACTGAGCGCAGATGAGGACCCAGACGAGGAGCATGAAGAGAAGAGACAAACTGCGACTTCGGCAAAGAGGAAACGCAGAGAAAAGGACAAGGAAAGAGAAGAAAAGGTGAGTGGATGCTACAATATTACGCTTTGACAGACTTACTTTCCATGCAGAGGAGAAAACTCTCCGAAACCAAAGATGACGGCGAGCCTCCTTCAATAGCAATGCAATCTCCACAGCAACTTGCAGACTACCTCTCGTCCATGCAAGCCAAAGCATTCCCAGAAAAGTCCGGACTAGAATTGCTTGACTTATCTATCCCAGGTGAGTCATCCGCATGGCACCGTCATCCCGTGGATTTTAATTCAACTGTCAGACAGAAACCTCAATTGTGGACACGAGTTCATGGATGGAATCGAGGCCATTGGACCGTCTGGTTGAGTTCATCACAAATGGTACAACTTCTGACCACCTTCTAGCCTGCTATCAAAACATCCTCTAAGTTTTCTCTAGTCCTTCCGACCCTGCGCAAGAGGCTATCGCAGCGGTCAAAAGTCGCAGGCTCGCCAACATTGCTATTCATAGCCGGTGCGGCCTTACGAGTGGCCGATATCACTCGGGTTTTCAAGGATAGGAGACTTCGTGGTGACAAGGGCGGGGAAGTGGCGAAGTTGTTTGCCAGGCACATAAAGTTGGAAGAACATGTTACCTATCTGAGACGGACAAAGATTGGCTCTGCAGTTGGCACCCCAGGGAGAGTGGGTAAATTACTTTGTGAAAAAGGTAAGCAGCATCTGGTAAAGTCGGAACTTGGCCTTAATGACGGTTCTCAGACGCGCTTTCTGTATCTCAGCTCACCCACATCATCCTCGACATCTCATACCAAGATGTAAAGAAACGCAACCTGCTCGACATCCCGGAGACTCGCGATGAAGTATTCAGAATGGTTTTCGGAGCACCAAAGCTGCTACATGCCATTAGGGAGGGAAAGACCAAAGTCGTCTTGTTTTAGACCCACCACTAGCTGCCTTCTGATGCATTTCACACCAGAAGATGAAATAATTATACAGCGATACTATTAACACACACAAGGCGTCAAAAGCCCTTGGGGTTGACTCTCAGCGTTAGCTGCAGGCCTTGTCAACATCTCTCCCAAAATGAAAAGTTGAAAGCCCACTCTTGTCCACTTTGGCACCTTGTGGATGCCTTTGCGATAGCCTTGGGACGTGGGACTGAAAATTGAGTACTTATCCCGAGGATGCATTTCATGTTGCTTGGGCAGTTGAAGAGCGCGGTCCTGAACACGGTGTAGACCAGAGAAGTCAAGTAGCACCATAACCTACCAGAGCAGCACATTGCACGCCGCTCGAGCGAACAGCTTCAATGACCGCGTCGACTCGTTTTAGGCGGACGCGTGCGTTTGCCTTTCTCGTCGGCGACAGCTTCCAGGGCGTTTTCCTGAGAAAACTGAGTGTAATGCGCAGAGACAATCTGAATGCACGAACCAGAGCAGACCACTAAGTGAGACAGACGTTGGAAACATAAAAGTCGACTTTCTCGAGGAACAACTCGTAAGAATTGTTTTAAACTCCGACAAACGCAACTCGACTTGTCACGACGATGGCAGTAGAGACACAGCTTGCGGACGGACTCAACGGGAGCGCAGAGATACTAAATAATGGCACAAGGGAGCCTTCTATTCGATTTGCTAGTGGGCTCATTCTGCCTCCACCGGAAATCAAGTGTGAATATGCATTCCTTTGAAAAGCGTTTCGAGCCGCTGACAATACTGTCTCCTGCAGCTGTTATTGACAGAACTGCCCTCTTCGTTGCGCGCTCTGCCAACCCCCCTCTGTTCGAAGATAAAATTCGCGAGAATCAACGTCAGGATCCCAAGTTCTCGTTCCTCAACCCTGCCGACCCTTATCATGCTTACTACAGGCATCGGATGGACAGGATAGATGCCGGTGAGGAGCTGGAGGAGGGTCAACCGGAGAAAGAAAAGGTAGAATCCGGTGAGATTATCACTAAACAAGTGGATGTCGGAGTCGAGCCTCCACAGCCCCAGTTCGTCCTCGACATACCAAACATCAGCTCCATTGACTTGTGAGTGTACTGTTAGTTCAACTGCGAAACGAAGCTCATGCGACTCAGGGACATCATGAAGTTGACCGCTCTCTTCACCGCTCTCCGTGGTCACGGTTTTCTGGCTGCGCTGTCTCAAAGAGAAGGCCGAAATTACCAGTTCGACTTCTTGCGCCCAAATCATTCCCTCTTTGGTTATTTCAACCGACTTGTCGAACAATACCAGAAAGTGTTGTACCCAAGTAAAGAGATGTTGGCACAGCTCAACGAACGTACCCAACAAGGTGCCCAGTGGAGAATTCTAGAGCAGTCTAAGAAATTTGCCAAGTGGGAACAGCTGAAACGGGAGAAAGATAAAAAGAGGCAAGATGATCAGGAGGCTGAAAAACGTAGGTATTATACGCAGTTTCATCGAGCTGTAATCTCAATGCCTTTCCAGGTGCATTCGCAGAAATCGATTGGCATGATTATGCCATCGTTCAGACTATTGAATTCACTGTAGCAGACGCAAATACGGAGCTTCCTCCTCCAATGAGTCTCCAGGAGGTTGAAAATATGACATTAGCACAGAAGCGGATGGCCGCTATGATCATGGAGAATACTGCGGACGAAATAGAGGCACACCGTGCAAGGCAAGCTGCTGCAGAAGCTGAGGCAGCCGCTGCTGTGAGCTCGGCTGGTGGAGTTGCAACTATAGGCACACGCGAAGAGGACGAAGATGCAGCCATGGAGGAAAGCGAAGATGAAGATGATGAAATTCAGCGCAAGAGACGAGAGGAGGCAGAGAGGCAGAGAGAGTTGGAGCGCGCCAAGGCCATACAAGCTAGTGCCAATGTTGCAGGCCCAATGAAAATTAAGACAGATTATGTCCCAAAGCGTGCGTCGTGTCTGACTGCTGGTGAGAATGTGCTGACACTGTCCAGTTGGTTCCAAGAAGAACTCTGCACTCACCACCTGTGCGATCTGTGGTCAACAAATCCCGGTGGACGAGCTGGACGAGCACATGCGTATCGAGTTGCTGGATCCAAAGTGGAAATCTCAGCGGGATGCTTTGGAAGCTCGCAAGATCCAAGCTTCGGAGCTGTTACGCGGTGCAAATGTTGTCACTTCACTCAAAAACCTCGCAAGCACACGTGTCGATATCTTCGGTACGGAGGCAGATGAAGAGCGTCGGAAGAGGGAGGAGGAAGAGGAACATGCGCGGCGGAAAGAAAGGGAAAAGGTCGTTTGGGATGGTCATACTGCAACCAAAGTCAGCACTATGGACAAGTACTCGACAAATGTCAATTTCGACGAACAAATCGCCGCTATCCACCGTGCGAAGGGTCTTGGCCCACAGGAACCCAACGCTATCGGCCCTGGTATCGGACCCGCCGCTGCTCCACCGCCGATCACATCCCTTCCCCCAGCACCTGCATCGTTACCTGCACCGCCTACACAAACGGCGAATCCAGCATTCTCTGCCGCTACTGTTTCATCTGGCCCTCAGCCGGCATCGGCGTTCCAGCCACCACCAGTTATGCTTCCTCCGCTTCATTACCAGGGTCTCGACGCTGCACAACCATTCGGGTTCCAGCCCCCTCCAGCTGGCATGCATCCTGCACGCATGCCAGGTGCACCGCCACAAACAGGCATGGTGCGGAGTGCTGACCAAGTTGAAGGGCTCGAGGAGCAACCCCAGATCAAGAGGCAAAAGATCGCAAGGCTCCCTGGAGGGGGGCTCTACCCTGAGGCGGACTGGATCAACATGCATCCTTACACAATATCGCTTAGTATTCAACTTCCCAACGACCCTTCAAAGCCGGAGTGGAAGCTGGATGGACACGTGGTGACGGTTTCGGACCTTCCGCTGACCCTTCTTGTGTCTACTCTCCGTGACCGCTTCCTCCAGACGACGGGGAGCACACTACCGGCGTCTAAGATTCGTCTGTCGCACATGGGCAAAATGTTGACCAACTCCAACACTCTCGCATATTACAACATGGAGGACGAAGATCCGATAATACTGAGTGTTAGTGCGGGGAAGAAGAAGTGATTATAACTGTGGGGCTGCCGTCATGTATTGTGCCATAAGTACATATTCATTCATATGGGTGTGTCTAACGAGGGACATAAGTTAGGCGTGGACGTAAAAGAGCAAGAGATGATAAGGATACATGCTTGATCTACAGTCTAGATCGCAACTCATGGGCATGTTAACGATACAAATATAGCGTTGATGGGAAATGCAAGAGAAAAGTTATGAATAAGACCCAAGGAGTACCCCACGATGGACCGAAGTAACCCGAAGAAACAAAAACCCCATTTTTTTTGGACACCATAAACCCGGAGAAATATGCGTTACGGCCGTCACTCTCGTGTCTGAAACGCCCTTTCATTGTCGACAATGCGACGTGCGCCGTAGATGGGACGTAGTTAATTGATTAGTGGTACAGCGCCTGGCCGTAGCGTGTGCGATGGACCACAAGTGGTATGTGCGTGGTTGTCATGTACACATCAGGAGGCGACGATCGTGGGCGCAAAATAGGCGACGGAGGGGCAAGGACATGGCTGTGGAAGACAGCAGACGTGCATGAAGATGGGACTGAGTCTGATTGCTCGCTCCTGTTGTCGCCGTCCACGGAGACCATGTCCCCGAGCCATTCGTCTTCGCCCCGAGACGGCCAGCGACGAATGGAAGATTTTCTCCGAAAGACGCTGTTCTCGGAGGAGAGATATGGCGAGTTGAGGAGCGTAGGGGGTATAGGGACATCGCCACAATGCCTGCTCTGCGAATGCAGAGACTCAAGGGAATAAGAGAGAGATCGCCTGGACCGTGGACGCACTGGAGCTGAGTGGTTCTGCATGCCGGGTGTGGGGGAGTCGTTTTCTTCCCGTCAGAGAGGAGGAAGAGAGGATGTCTGATCTGGAGAGGGGCCAAAATGTCTTATATGCAATTTGCGATTGTTTCGTGACAAATCCGGTTAGTGCCTTGTTGCTGACATAATGCGGGCTGGACGCGGTCGAGCCGAATAGAAATATCCAATTGCTAGTACACTGAAACGTATAATACATACCGCTATTTACACAGACACACGCCCCCCACACGCTCACAGCACTCGCCGGTACAGAAGCCCCACAACAAGCACCAGCAGCACACAGATGGCAGTGTCCAGTAGCAATGGTGGTCGTAATGTACTACCGTGAGCGCGGTTCACGCTTACATGGCTAGACTCATCCGATGTGCGCTCCTGATCATGTACTGGAGGTTCTGGTGGCGACGTTTCAGGGCTACCTGGCTGATCGGGGCTTGTCAGAGAGCGTTCAAGGGACACCGTGGATACTTCCGTCTGTGTAGTAGCTTGGGTGTCGGAAGGCGATTCCGAGGGCGCCTGGTTCTTGACAGGGAGACCTGGTAGGCATTCCAAGTTGCTTATCTGGCATCTGGGACACACCCACTCCCGTGATCTATCCCCCACATCGTTCGGTTGAGGGAATCAACGCGGCCAAGACAGAACTACTCACTGTTGAGCCAGACGCTTCCGCTCCGAGACGGAGTATTCGACAGAACCCACGCCATTGGCAGCCTGTCCCTTGAGAGGAAAAAATCCCTGGAGGCCCAGGATGGCTTTCAGGGCAATCAGGTGCTATTTTCGTCTCTGTGGGTACCAATCTCTTACCAGTCCTTACTCCCCAAGCAGGCTGCCATTCCTCTTCGTGATCTGGCGAATCAATTAGTCTAGACCATCCACACCCGTCAGCAACGTATCGGCACCTACAGTTGGTGAAACTGATACAGATCTAAAACAAGTGGTCTCGCCAATGTGAATAACTACGTGTTTGGCCGGACCATCATACCTTCGTATTAAGCTCAAATCGGCCGTTTGGAGTAAGCATCATGAGTGATGGTGGTCTGAATGGGTATTCTGCAGGGAGAATAATCCGGAAATGGTATAATCCACCTTCAAACTCCGTCCCGGGGGGCCCTCTGAGGGTGCAATGCCACTCCTGCAATCCATCATAAGACATAATGATGTGCTATGCATCGGGAGGCCTACAAAAATGTCGTCCTGTTTTGGGGTAGTGTGTGATGACTGGAAACGCGCGGACAGGGATGATGGACATACCTCGAGAGGTGCAGCGTGATAGTCAGGGCATGGGTCGTTGGCCAGCTCTCTGGCTTCCTGCATTATTCGCTTAACGGCTCCACGAACGGACCAGACTGTCAGCACATATCAGAGGAAGGACAGGACGGTTCGCGGCGTACCGGTGTTGTTCCTGTTTAACGCAGTCGCCGCAGACATGGTCCCAGGAAGTGTATCAGGCAGTGGATATCTGTAAGTATGTCCGTCGGGTAAACGCGATGTTATGTGGGGTCTTGCAGGTCGACGACGTGGAGGAACGGGGCTCGGGGGTTGCCGGGCCACGTGAGCAGACGACGATTATGTCTTTGCCCAGCAAGTTTTCGGCCATCGACGTGCACGATGGTCCACATCGCCAAAGTCAAGGTGCGGCCTCGAAAAGGTGGGTCAAACTAGACATATCGAGGTGCCTCGGACACTGAGAGTGGCACCCATTTTACAGTCACCACTCCTGTTCCATGTCGGCGCGAGCTCGTCGCAATGCTCGGATGTTGGGCTGCCACCGGCGATATCCTTTCGACAGACCCAAACAGGTGTCAAATGGCGGCCGAAACGCTATTCCAGTGTATGCGGACAGCGGTGGGTGTGTCTAATGTCGTCACTCCGAAGGTCACTCATGGTCTCCATTCCTCATCATCATCAGCCTGTGACCGGTAAACCTCACAAACCGGCTATCAACTACCACCTCAGTAAGCTGAGCAGACCAACAAAATAGTGTCTATATTATCGGTTCCCTTAATTCCGTCCAACGCCGTGATGGCATGAGAACGCATGGCTGCATCGATGTAGGGAATGTCCGTGACCACGCATCAACTTCCCCCTCCATCCCAATTGCACATGTCGATGTCCCTGCGAGTCGGAGAACATTGTGTCGAGTTAGTGTATGTGATAGACTCAACGCAACAATCCTGTGCGCATAATTTGCCGTGTTAGATAGACATTATTTGTTCTCGGGGGGAGCAATAAACGCGACCATGGCATGGAGGTCCCAAGGTATGTGTAGTATTTGTTGATCAGCCTGGCGCCCACCGTAAGGGGAAGGTGTTGGGTGGGTGCGTTGTACATGCGGCGTATGCCAGTCCACTACAAAGCACAGGCTGCTGTCTGGTCCCAAGTCGTTTCCCTTCCGGAGCACTTTCCATGCTCGACCTCGACAAGGTCGCCATTTTTTGGGACTACGGTTAGTATCAATACCGTTGTTTTCATCCCAGTCTCGGAATTATTAATGCCAACTGGCCGGCGCTACTCTCAGAGAACTGTTGTCCCCCCGCTACGCAGGGACTCGGTTATGACATAGCCAATAACATCGGGCGCATGGCGCGCGTATTCGGATGCGTAACGACATTCAAGGCATACCTAGACATATCTGCACAACCCCCCAAGTCTATTACTCTCCGTTCCGAACTACAACTATCGGGCGTCTCCATAGTCGACTGTCCTCACAATGGCAAGAAGGAGGTTGTGGACAAGATGGTCATGGGTACGTCCTTGCACATATTCCAGTACTCATTTCATGTGTTTCTGACTTTGCATCAAAAGTTGACATGCTTGCTTTTGCTTTGGACAACTCCCCACCCGCCACCGTTTTCCTTATAACTGGCGATCGAGATTATGCTTATGCAATGTCTACACTTCGTCTCCGCGATTACAAGGTTATTTTAATCACTCCTAATACCACGGCTTGTCTAGAGGCACAAGCATCGGCCGTGGTCGACTGGAGTGTTGTACTCACAAGATCGAGAGTTGAATCAAACTCTTTATCCAACGTCCGCCGACCTTACAATGATCTGGATGCCAAATTACTTACCAATCTGTCCCGAGAAATTAGCCAGCTAGGCGAAGACGACCTGACTGTATGTTCGAGCTCACCGCCTTCTGAAGGCTCCTCAAAGTCACGACGAATCGATGCAGAAGACTTACTTCGGGCATCCTTTGCAAAAGATGGCAGTATTGACAAGATAAACAATGCATGCGAGTACAGACACAATCAGGGACCTACAGAAGTTCCTCTCAAGTCTTGTAACATTAGCGACGACCCCTCACCCTCCATTATATCAGCGTCGAAAGGACCTGACTCTCATCGCTCATCAGTATCCATGCCAGCTCCCTGTCGCTTACGCAGTGCTACTGTACACTCAGTAACAATCCCAAAGTCGGATAAAGCCCCTGTACAAAGGCTTGCTGGAAGCCTTCCGGCGCCGTCTGACGTCTCATTTCGCGTTCCAGACGGTGTAGGCACCAGTATTTTACCCGACTCTGCATCCGCAGACCGACAAATACTTGATATCGGAAATGATGGCTTATCTGATTGTGATGAGCCACCGTCATCAATTTTGATTGGCTCACCTGCGAAGCCAGCACCAACCAATAGCTTTATCCACTCCCCACCGCCTCTACTCAATCCAAGGTTGAATTTGATATCAACAGTTCCTACCCCTTCTTCGAATACCAGAACGATATCAGGAGGCATTCCAGTCTCTTTTGGTGATCCCCGTCAGAAGGCCTTTGCAGCTGTGAAGCCTGTGGCGACGCCTAAAGTAGATCGAAAAGTTACCCCTGTGCCCCAGTTAAACCCTTTTTCCAATGATTTCATACCAAACACGGATGCAGATCTCATGGAAGCCCTTGGTCTCTCCGACGATGACCACGAGTCGACCAACGTTTGCTCGACCGGTGGAGCCTCGCTCCCTTCCCGATCTGATATGGACACGGCTCTATGCGACAATGGTCTGCCGAAACCTGTGAATGGTGACAACAGTGCTACTACGGAGTCTGCGGCCAATGCAATGAACTCCCTGAACTTTGTCCCTCCAACGAAGTTTCCGTTGGTAGACGAACAAAGCTCTCCTGCGGTCTCATCGGATGGAGTTCAACTTGACCCTGAAGGGCCTAGCTATGATGGAGCTTCTACTTGCACCGATCAGATGTCTGATCTGAGCTCTGGATCTCTGGCGCTAGCAGTAAATGCGACCCGGTCACCGTCCCAACCAACCAGGGACATTCATGCGGGTGCACACGAAGCCGCACGGCAACAGATTCGCGCCAAGTTCTGGCCGCTAATCCAACGATTACTCGCAGATCGAAGCACTGGGATTTTACGCTCGAGTCGCTCCGAAGTTGCCGTGGCAGTTCTGGAGCTTGATAAAAACGCATACAAACGTGCTGGAGTGACAAAATTCAAATCATATTCACAGATGGCACAGACTGCGGGCGTAGTAATGCTTGGGGGGACATCGGCACACCCATGGATGACATTGCATCCAGACTGGTTGGACGAGGCTAACGAATTTGGTACTTCCTCCCGCGTGACGGAGGATAATCCTTCCGTGGCGGATGGAAAGCAGACCACTTTCGCGGGAAACGTTGGTGCGGGCTGTTTCCAACCCTTGATCGACATTTTAATACAATTCCGTCAGTCCGATATACAGAAAGCTCTACGGTCGCAGGTCGGCCAGATGCTGAACCTGAAGGTGTACCAGGATGCAGGGGTCACAGGCTTCAAGGAGTACGTTACTCGTGCTGCTGACGTTCGTATTGTTGAGTTTGGAGGGGATGGTGGGCACGCCTGGATATCCTTACATCCTGACATCAGGACATAGGGTAAATGTTGTGCGTTACCATCGATATCAGGTGTATAATGAGCGGTATTTGTAGCCTATCTAGCATCGGTTGACCTCTATTATGTATCCATGTACCATTAATTACATAGCGACGATCAAACTGTTCTGCTCCAAGGTAGTAAAGACACGTTCAATATCATCGTCCTCCTCCAAGTCTGCAATAAGGTCTTCCACTCGGGCCCTCACTTCATCGGAAGCGTCTTGACTTTCCAAAGGGGCCCAATTCACTTCGTTCGTCAGAATTTCGCATAACGGTGAACTGCGGGAATAGTCTTCCATAACTTTCGTCACCTTAGACAAATCAGTTGTTTGGCATACGAGCTACAGGTGGAAGCTTGTTACATGTGCACAAAAGACAAACATAAATGCTTACCTCGACACCAGTCTGGTTTGTACTCTCGTCGCTCCACTCTGCAAAGTCTATCGAGCACTCATCTATGAGCCGATCCAAGAGATTCTCCCTGTCTTGTCCAATTTGTACTTTAACGTATCCCCTGTGCTGGAACATGAACTTGACAGGTGCCGGACGAGCCCTTAAGATGCAGTGTCAGCTTGGGCTGGCTTTCCTACTGAAAAAAAACCATACC
>Ga0307511_10003735_pt1 | contig 15559 bp, 10 predicted proteins | sample 13_EM_MG_FD_200266 | JGI IMG/M metagenome (GOLD analysis project Ga0307511, IMG submission 200266) | Populus trichocarpa ectomycorrhiza microbial communities from riparian zone in the Pacific Northwest, United States - 13_EM | ecosystem: Host-associated > Plants > Roots > Unclassified | place... | reverse complement strand
AATATATGATGGTCTTATTGCGAAACGCAATCCGAAGAATCCAAACGGCCGGGTGCATACTGCACGCAGGTATCCGTTCTTGTTCGCATTTCAGGTACAATCACATGATAAATATATATATATTCAGATGTTTCAACTATATAGTACGATATGTACGAGAACATTATACTAGATATTAGCGCCGCTTGCTGTTTGTTTTGCTCCGGTTTTCGTTGGAGGCGACGAAGCCTAATTGTAACCTGGGCCTAGGACGTGCGCGTGTGGTTAATGGGCTTGGTGGACATTCTAATGCTCCGATCCTTCGCGCAATCATAGCCGGAATGTCGTGCTTAGTCTGCTTGCACATTTTCTCGTAGAGATGTCGTGTTCTATGTCGTGCTCCATACCAATATTAACGGAATAGCTGTACCTGGGGATCTGTGAAACAACATTAACCAGCAAGGTGCCTGCGGCTCTTCTGTGCGTTTAGGTTCAGGAACTAGTCCCGTGCTCATTCTAATTAGGTAAGTGCAAAGTTAGATAAGCAGTTCTAACCAATTCCGGTACATCACGAGGTATCATCAACTTCTCCCATTCGGGTTTATTTTAAACCTAATCACCTAATTAGCATGCGGGAAGCATGCAGCCAGGCTAGATTGTTTGACCTCCCGGAGATGAGTGCAACAAGAGAACCCAATAAAATTACAATAGTGGGGCCAATTGCAATCATCCTAGACCATATTCATTGCAACTGCAAATGTTACATAGAGTATATAGCCTTACTCTGTATATAACATATAATGTGGCCTCTTATATATAGCTACTTGTATGTATGTAGACAAGCACTCAAGCTCGGTTTTCTGGGGCACGAGAACAGAACAGTGCTAACTAGACAAGTCCTCTGGTAGTCTCGACCCGACCCAGCCGTTCTCTGATTATATTCAACCCCCTCGAAATTATATTCAACCCCCTCGAAGAGTGGGTGGTCGCTTTCATGTGTCATTTGGTTCATGACTGCTCATTTAAACTGATGTGCATTAAACTCTAGACCTTCGGGCTACCCATCGGAATGTCTGGCACCAGAACATTTCTATAGCTCCTCACCGAGGCCCCCAACGAGCATAATTTAGCCGCATTGGCAAGTCTGTCCTCGATCAACCACTTGAAGATGACCATCCTGTCACCTCCGACTGCCCCAGATTCCAAACCATGAGAAGAGAGCTGACCGGAGCGGCAGCGACCTGGGAAGAACTCGACAAACCGATCTGGAACAAGAAGGAAGATGGAGAATATTGGGACGGGGTAGAGGCTACCTCAACACCCAGCTGGCAGAGCAGTTACGGATCTCCTTTGTAGGAAGGCCATCACAGGGACGGATTCGGATGGCTTCCTTGGTAGTGCATCTCACGAATCTCCTTTGTAGCCGGGGACGGTGCTCATCGAGATTGGAAGAACGTTATCTTTCGTATTGGCCCCCTTACAGTGCTGCGTCTAGATTTTTTTGTTTTCACTTTTTTACATTGTCAGCATTGATGTCTGTTCCTTGCACCGTGCATATGGAGGCCCCATAGAAGGTTATCCCCTTCCTGTTTCCCCCTATAGTATAGAATAACTGATTAGCCAGGAGATATATGTTTTCCGCTCTGTGAGGGTAATACAACCAGCACCAGCGTTAAGTATATACGAATGGCCAGCGAGGATAGCCTAAATGTACATAACGTATTCAGAATTCAGGGTAACTTAATGATGACTATTCTTGCGTGCGGATCTGGATGTAAAACTCCGTAGTCTCGGAACCACTTCGGGGGCATGGTGCGATATCTCGAATTCTTGCCAGTATATCGAGTTGTTTGCGCCAATCAACTGGCCCTATTTTCAAGTCCATGAAGGCGACTCTATATCTTCTCGGAGAGAAACCCGTACATGCATATATGCAGCTATAGCTCAACCAACTTGGTCTAGTTTAGGGTGAAAAGTGCCATATATAAGTAGATATTAACCAGACTAAGTAGATATCTGAGAAATTTGGGTGAGAGTTTCAGTCTAGAACTTAATCTATTGTAAGTGTACAAGACTGAGAGCCTGACTACGAGGCTAATCCTCGACCAACGAATAAGCTATTTACATATGTAAGCAGTGCGTTGACTCATCCCCAGCTGCGGTCATTTTACGTATCCACAGGTAGTCTGGTTAGTCTGGTTATCCACAGGCCACTCAGGAATGACTGTACCGGGCTCCTGTATTGCAGTGGGACTGATATATAGCGCCAACAGTCAGGAAACCAGTAGCTTCTGTAGTTTGTCAAGGTCAATGAGGCAGATTTGCCTAAAAATGCCCTTCTGTACATATATATGCGGAATAATTAATGGATATGAAGCTCAAAGGCTACTCAGATCTTATACTCCTGTTAGTCTGGCTCGCACTAGCCCCTCGCTCCTATATATATAACTATATCTATATCTATATTGGTATGCTTTTGATATGGCTGGGTTGTTTACTCCGATGGTGTCCGCATTGAATGTGTATCAACTCTTCATGTGCTTATACAATTCTATATGAAATCGTGCGTTTATTAGGCCTCGACATTTTGATACAGTTCCCGAAAGTGCCTCTCAGTGTCCACAACAGCTATAGACAACTCAAGAACTTTAGAATTCCAAAGTTGCCATAATTATAAATTAACTGGACTGGTGCCAGAAAGAGGTGGTAACCACGAGAGCAGTGCCAACCTTGTCTTTATAGGAGTTTTATTGAATGTCGAAAACAACCGATTACGGAGGCTGGGTACGACTACTGCAGGAATGCCCCATGCTCCACTCAAACCTGGAATGTGCTCCCCACACCAACAAGCCAGCAAGCTGTCGACGTCTGCACCTGGCATCGATATATCGTCCCCGAGCAAACGACATCTCACATACATATGCAGCTAGAAGCCCTCCGATCTTCCAATAGTGCCATCAGTACCAGTTCTGCAACTGCAGGAGCAAGCTTTCCTACTTCTAAGGCCTATAAGGTTGCGCTTTCCCCACGCACTCATCACCCAAGTATTCCCAGAGTCTGGGCGAAATGCGAACAATTAGCCTTGTCGAGGCTAGTACGCACCTGTTCCGAGACTTCGTTCGTTACTCACTGACCAATACTTAGGTAGAGACTGCTCAGTAAAGTATACATGATATGCTAGACGAGCTAAGCTGGGGCTTAAGGTCAGCACGAGACTAGATCCAGGTTATATTACTACTCACCAAAAGGACTCATACGTGGATACTGGCAATAGGCCGAAGCCGAAATCACATAAAATTTTGTGTACGGTCAGCCATTTCTTATCGCAGGTACGATGCGGAGGATCTTCCTGTAACACCACATCAAAACAATACAACCACAAACGCCCTGTTAGAGGTATACCCCGTTTGCCATGAGACGTTTGGTTAAATAAGTTTGACACGTATTATAGGCCAGAGATAGTTTCCTACATTGCCGGCCTAGGGCCCTACAAATGGAAAAAAAAATGAAGAATAATTTGGCGCACCAGTTGATTTCTGAGATGGTGGGCCAAGGTTACCGTCTTTGGAGGAAGGCAAATGCGTGCGTTTGGCCAGAGCGAAGCTGCGCCGCCTCTTCACGTGGCGTGATCCGCCGTTCAGAATATTTCACTCGGCTAGCTGTCCAGCTATCGCTGTCGTGGAGGCAACCCAAAGAAATCGTCTGAGCTCAAGAGTCTGTTCAGGTTAGCTATAGGCTCTGCCAGCGACCAACCATTTCGAACATGGCCGCAGCTATGCATGGGGAATGACGAGAAGAAAGATTGGGGAAGCTAGGATGGATAGCAGTAGGAAAAAGGGTTCAGCGGCAGTAGCTCCTCGTAAGCAGGTGAAAATCAAACGCCACCGTTGCCTGCAAATGGCTGGCTCTGGCATGTTCTGCTATTGCCCCTGCAACCCCAATGTTGCGAAGCAACTAAGGCAACAAGTCAACAACGCTCCGATCTCCGACTATATATATAGAGGAGGGGCTTCCTCCGCCTCTCCGAATCAAATCCAGTGCTCGTTTGTCTTCAATACAACATTGCTATTCGACAACCTTCAACTACACAGACCCAGAGCTTTCCACCACAAGTATCCGTCTGAGTAGTATATAAGCACCTAGAGACACCCTCCTTCACATCCACCAACTCTTCAACTTCCTCAAATCCCAACAGCAGTCTTAAGTCCCAAACCGCACAACTCAAGGATGCAGATCTTCGTGAAGACCCTTACTGGCAAGAGTATGTATCTATCAATCATCCTTTGAGTGCCTCAAAGAACTTCGAAGCTGACCCACTTTCCTCATTCAGCTATCACTCTCGAAGTGGAGTCGTCGGATACTATCGACAATGTCAAGGCGAAAATTCAAGATAAGGAGGGTATTCCACCAGACCAACAGCGCTTGATCTTCGCTGGAAAGCAGCTCGAAGATGGTACGTAGACGGGTCCTCGTGCACAACTTCCATTAATAGCGAATTTGAATGCTCACGCCAACACTCCAGGGCGAACACTTTCCGACTACAACATCCAAAAGGAGTCTACACTACACTTGGTGCTTCGGTTACGAGGAGGTGCTCCAAAGAAGAAGAAGTGCACATTCAAAGACTGTACAAGTTTACCACAAAAGATTGTCGGAGACTGCTCGTTCTGTGATGGACATTTCTGTGGGAAGCACCGATTACTGGAGGATCACAAGTGCACTGGACTCGAAGACGTAAGGGACCTCAGAATCTAAAAATGTTGAAAGAAAACGTGTCTGACACAAGGGGGTGATTAGTGCAAGAAAGAGTCATATGAGCGCAACGCAGCCAAGTTAAATCTTGAGAAGACCGTGGTTGCGAAAGTCAACTGAGCGACCAAAATATCATCACTTGACGAGGGTTGGGTTGATCTCATGCAACCTTGCTCAACACCATCACCACTGCACCCATTCTTACCCAACGCAGCATTAGTCGCACTTTTCTGCCTCATAGTATGATACCATTTCCATTACAACCATTATTTTCTGCGTTGGGTTTCTGCAGTGAATCTCTTTGTCTAAAGATTTCTTTGTCTAATTTTGTATTTCATCGGGTTTTTTATTATCTATTCTATTGGATACTTGGGGATTTGGTTCGGTTTTGGGTTGGGTTTGCTTTTATCTTGGTGGCGATAACTGTACATTTATTTGTCTTTTTCACAGGTATTGGAATTTAGCGATTTGATTTTCCACCTTTGACCTTTGTTGCTTTCGTGAGGATGCGATAGATCTAACAAACCTTCAATATACTTTTGAAGGTACCGTTTTAAACATTGCCGGACTGTGCCTGTGCCTTGAAATTTGTGTTCAACTCTATTTTGAGCTGGGAGGGGATCGCATCGTGATATGATCTGGTTCGATTGTCCTTGCCATGGTTTTGTGCTAGGTACTCTTGCCAGTTGCGGACTTGCAGTGCCCTGCCGATCCGTTGACAAGGTTCATGGTCATCATATTTTATCTCCCCTACGCCTCAAGGCCAGTAAGTGAGCTCAGGAGACGCAAACTTTGAATGATAAAGCATATGTGGTGAGACTAGATCAGACAGCCACTCCACCGGTGCTCAATCAGACTACATATGTATGAGTAGTTACAACTCTCGGTATGTAGCCCCAGCAGGCAGCAGGATAACGGGCATGGGGGGGGGGGGCTTGAGACAACTCCGCTCCAGGTTCAGGCTGATGCGCCGTCGACGTCGGAGGCGGAGACGGCAAGTGCATATTTTTCTGGCGGGTTTGGCTCTTTGGGGTGTTTGTTGTGGGCGCTGGACTGGTTGCTAGTCACGGCACTGCGTGCGGCTGGTGGTTATCATATAGATCCTAGGCTCTCTACCACTTCCTAGTGAGCATGGCCGCCGATAAATAAGAGTCATGGATATGAACTACGCTTAAGATTACGGTAAAGATGTGTTTTATATGGATCAGCCTCATGACTCTAGAACTCTAGAGAAAGTAACGTATACGCCTAACTAAGTACACTAAGTAGCGGTTCTAGCAGGGGAGTTACTTATCCCGAGATGTTCCGCGGGATCGGATCGGGTTTATACAGGTACGGGTGGAATTGGTAAGAGACTGGGTTGGAATTAAGCGCAAATAGAGTATCGAAATTTAGGGTTGGCTGAAAAGCCCGTCCATTCCGAGACCTGGCATGAGACAGGCACCTATCTATCTAGGTACTCTAGGCTCCGATTTAGGCACGAGATAATTGGTTTGGGTATCAATTATGATTGGATGATGGGGGCCTTACAGCCGGCGATAGGCAGATTGCAGGTAATCGTAGAGGGGGTACGTAGATAGGTGCCGATATAGGATCGATCGAGTACATGTGGTTCTGTAGGCATGCTCTGGTAGCCATGTACACACAATTGTGGGGTTAGGGGGGTTCAGGGGGGTTCAGGGTGCACTGTACCTACCTCACGATAGCCGTATTTATGCTCGGGGAAGAGGGTATTTTCTACCCTCTACATGTGTTGAAGAAGCAGAAAAGCAGAAGTATCCGATCAGCATCACTAAATGCCCCATGCGCTCTTACTGCACCACACATGCAAAGTAGCCTCATCGTGCGTCATATCATCAATTAATTTCACAATACCTTTCATATCTCGCACTTCCCATCCCATGCTCCCACTCCCACGCCCGCATGGCTATGTGGGGATACAATTTTTAGCCACACCTGCAGCGCACGGGGGTGGGACCAATCAATCGACGGCGCTATGCAGAGTTATGAGCAGTATGATGATATAAAAAATTTCTTGGGAGGTTGCGAAATGGACTGGGTGCGTGGTGAGTTTTACCCTCAGTTTGAGGAATTTTTCGCAATTTTTTTTGGTTTCTTTTTGGAAGATTATTTTTTTGTTTTGTTTATTTGTTTGTTTGACGGTGAGGATGATGATGATTATGATGATGTGGGTTGCGCATCCGTGATGACATTGGTTGTTTGAAGTTTGCACATGCTAATTGTCCGCGACTAGGATTTTACACCAAAGTCATCTGGCAACAACATCTGGCCTGGCTTTCGGTCTCCACTGCAACGTTGCAATCTCACTCGTGATACTAGGCCAGACATTGTGAGAATCCATCTCCACCTTCCAGACTCCGGTAATTGCAACGTCCACGACTCTTACCAACCTACTCTATGTTGCGTTGGCCAGTTTCGAAATCCCCCCCGGTCAGCCTTTGCCCCCAGCCGACGCCTGGCCCTACAACTGGCCGTATGATGGGTATCGCATCCACGCAACAATCCTGACTAGCTCCCACGGGTATTTCACGATTTTAGTGCTCTCCAATGATACATCGGACTAAGGCTGCCTACGTTGCGTTTAAAAGTGGACTGCTGGCCATGGCCCGATTTCAATTTACCGCGGGTGAAGGCGACGACACTACCACTGAAGTAGCTGCCAGTGCCAATTGCCAGTGCCAATTCTGGAACATTATTGGTCCGTGACGATAGCTTGGGTGTTGCGGTCAGGGATAACACAAGCTTGTCCATTGAGTGATAATACCCGGACCAAATATTAATTGCATAATAGAAGGAGCTCGGAGATCTAGAAGGTGTAAGGATGGGTCAGGGTTGTCACCCACTACCGAAGTAACTTACGGATTATCCCCATAGAGTGTTTCGAGATTGATATAGCCGGTGAGGCCTTGGATGACGGGAGCTCGTAGGTCCGAGTAGCCGTGAGTATGTATACTTGGTACCATGGAATACTAGTATTCGCAATTCCCATTTCTATTCTCGTCGCAAGCCGATCAATAAAGCTTTTCTCCTGTAAGTCAGTCCGAAAGCATCAAAGTAAGATTGCGCACATTCCGGGCCTTTGCTCGATCTTCAGACACAACGTGACAAGTAACTCCATACAGCACAGTTCACGGATGCAACTACGTTCATGCAGGGAAGGACGTGCGTGCAGCACCACGCACGCATGCATGTATGCACAATTAGAACAGGGATAGCACTGAAAGGGATCTGTAGGGTGGAGCTCGTTTCTTTTTGTGAGCTTCTTTTTTATGAGATAGCTATACCAATGTGATGCTGTTCCCCTCTGGAGTACGTAGCGGCGGGTGGTATGATGTACATGTGGTGATGTGTTTTGGGGGATGAGGGGAGGGGCTGGAGGGGAGGGGCTGGATGGGACGATGCGCAATGACGAAGTTTCTCGTGCTGCGAAGGGCATGCACAATGTCATGTTATCCGCTGCATGTGGCATACGGAACCTGCACCACGACGTATCCTATTACACAATTGCAACAGATGTTTCAAGTTTTTTTTTTCTGTGACAATTCATGAGTGGGAAACGCAGGGCATGCATTGTGGAGCTGTCAGGTGACACCACCACAACCGAGCCTTTAAGATAATCACAAAGCCCGAGAAATTTGAACCGCGGTCCAACTATGTGTTACTCGAAACTTGCTTAACTTTACAAATGACATCGTTGATTGCTTTAGACAAGACATAACGGTCCAAAAATACAAACTCGCCGCCGCCAAGTGTCTCTTTGCCAATTCGTCCAACATCAGTTTTTAATATTCCCAAAGTAATGGAGCATTATTACCCTTTTGCCCGTTGGCCTTTACAATCTCATAAAGTTTAGTTGCATTATTTGCGGCGCACCAGAATCCCCCAATACTATCACAGGTTCTCACTTTTGAGATTTTGTAATTGACTTTTGAAAAAGACAGACACCAAGCAGTCAACTAATATTGAACTGTCCATGAAGCAGGGTTCCTGCATGACCTTCTAGCCAGAAACATCGAGCCTTAGCACAAGGAGTAACCGGCACCTATCCAAGCGGATAACCAGGGAGCTGCAAGAAGCCGTGCCACTACCAGAGTAGCATATTGGTGGAAGAAGAAGAAGACAACAATGAAACTAGTTTTGCGCAATATGACTGAAGTTCATGGATACTTAAATCACAAATCCTATTCGGGTTGTCATCGGTCGCCCCCCCCACCCCCCCTGCCGGAGTTCTATACTTCCTTCCATCCCTTGTCCTCTTTCGATTGGAATAACCAAGCTTTCCCCACGGTCAGAAGAGTGCTGAGGAAAGCCACATTCATTACCCTGAATAAGGTAGACCACCCGAAGTCCATAATTGCAGGATACACTGGGTGTGTGGTGGGAATGCCTCGGGTATCACGTTGTTCAATTAAAGTATATAACTGTAGGCTTCTACCAAGAAGCTGTTTTTTTCAAGATGTTTTTCAGCCTATCTGTAGGCAGTGTCTCCCGCCCTCCTCCAGTGTCCCTTGTACTTGGAGTTATGTATAACTCTCCATCCAACAAGTGAAATGATGCTCTGAAAATAGTACTGGGGCATTTCAAGGAATTTACTATGGAAATAAGCTAAGCAGTCCAACAAAAAAGAAGCAAGCAAACCTCTTCAGTATTACCGTATTTGCTCCATTTACCCTTTTAGAAGTAAATTTCGGATCCAGAGGGTGAGGGGAACTCCGGTGTGTGGGTTTTTTTTCTTTTAACCTATTTTTTTTATATGTATGTATGTAAACAGTGTTGTGGTTCAGGTTTTCATGTGTTGGTAACAATGAATTTGAAGATAGGAGATACAGTTATGTTTGTTTGCTGAGGGAGAACAAAAAAAAGAGGTCGAGGATAAAATATAGTTAATGGTTAGTGATATTGCACTCTCGGGGGGGGGGGCCGTGATATTGAAATGGCAGAGTTGAAGAATGCATTATGCATTCATACTTGCTTTTTTCGATGCTTGACTAAACTAGTCATAACTAAGATACTGATTGAGTTCAGGGTAACCCCCCCCCGTCCTTCACCCATACAAGCAAACTTGACATAATAATTAATATTTCCTTCCAGCTTCATCCCTGCTTCTCCATATTCCCTACCCTTCCGCTACCTTCGTGAATCTCTGGTAGGCCTGGTGATGAGGGCTCCTGGCTCCTTCCACAAATATCTAAGACTTTGTCCACGAGTCCCGAAAGTCAGTCACACATATTTATATGCTGATAATATCGAATAATCATAACCATTTTCCTCGGCGGATATTCTCCTAACAGGTAAAAGATAAAACGGACCGAAAACACACTACTGATATGATGAACTACATCTCTATCTCCTCCCTCCATCAAATTACTCTTATTGAGTACCTAAATCTCTCATATTCTACGACTTGTTAAAGAGGAGAGGGCGTATTTGTTGTGGGAGGGGTTGAAGCCACCCGCCCAACGCCAGCTGCCCCTACCCCTGCCACATTCACCCCGCAAATTCCAACAGCCCCAACACCGACCGCTCCTGCCCCTGCCCCGCCACTTCTTTCATCCCCTAATTTGTCTTCTGCGGTATCGTCACCGCCGTCAGCATACCTCGGCCTCTCTCATGACTTGTGTGGCACCATCATCGTCATAACTCTCACCATCTCTTTCGTCGCCTATTTGTCTTCTGCGGTATCGACACCGTCGCCGTCATCGTACCTCTCGGCCTGTATGATGTCCTGTACGCTATCGTTGTCGTCGTTCTCATCTGAATCATTCACCGGCTGGGTGCTGGCTCCTGAGCATGATGTTTCTCAAAGCATCTTCAGGGCAGGATTAGGTGGAGCGGGAACTGGCGCAATAGGTGAACCTGGGCGACCAAGATGCCCCACCACCAATATAGTCGTGGGCGGGGTTTCATTCCGGAATTTGCGAGAAGCACAGAGTGATCGGTGTCCCCCAATGTTCGACAGGTAAAGATCAGCACTGCTCTATTGCAATCTCCCACTTTGCCCTCCTAGGAACAAAGAGTAAAGGCCCCAGCCCCAGCTTCTTGACTCCCGTGAGCCTCCTTTGTGCTGCTTGTGTTCCATTGTAGTTCGCTTCCGACCCCTCGTGGTAATATTTAGGAGTGTGTTGGCACTAAGATGCCTGGGGCAGACTTTGGGGATATGGAGTTTATCTAATGTGGAAGGATATCCATCTAGTAAGAGGGGACCCAATGAGAGGTTCGACTGATAGTTAGTCAAAGTACACTGCAATCAGCTCATGAAAGCCACAACATACGCCCTCCACAGGAGGGTGCAGTGTGAAGGGTAGTGCTGATAGTAATGACCAGGAGGCATGTTTGGCCTCGAGGATCAGCTATCTGCAACTCGTCTCTTGTGGTTCCGAGGAGGATATTCTGGATAAAAAAGGCGGTGGTATAAGAGAAGATCGTACAGACAAACGCGTGCAGACAAACGCAGAAGAGAAAGGTTGCAGAGGATATATACTGTACGTTTACTGGGAAGGGCCGATCCAGCGTCAGACCTCTGTGTACAACACACTATGGTAATCTATTCACCTGCTGTTATTAGAAAACTGAATGTAAATGTTTGAGATAGATCTGGATTAGTAGAAATGTCTTTGAATTATAACAGCTGAGTCCATATGTATACATATCAATCAAACGAACTTGTAACCATATCTGTTTTTTTTAATAAACACCACCCTGTAGTGGTTATTTGTAGCCATTGAAGTAATTCTTTTGCTGATACGCCTGCCCATAGTGAGGTTTTGGGAGACCTGCAGGTCTTTACTCATTGGAGAAAACAATAGTTAGAACAGTTGGTAGCCACGGTGTTCCTTCCTCAACGATAGTGAGTGGGAGGTCGAGAGAGGGGGCTGTTTATGTTGTAAGGTCGTTTAGGTACCTCGTAGTCTAAATTGGACAAGTCCCTCATAGAGGGAGGGAGAGGTACTTTGATACTAGCTGGAGGTGTAGCGGAGATGGTTTGCTGGGGTACGATAGGGACTAGGATTACACCTTGTGTGGATATGTACATATAGCAAAATTTGAAACCTGCACATCAAACTATTAGATAACAGTTACCCTCAATTTACCACAACCAACAAATCTCATGGGGGAGCAGATACCTTTTTTGGGAAAAACCCCTCATGCCTTAGCTACTACAGTAAACACCAACTCCGCCTAGTTAACCACCACCTACTCTGATTCGGCTAGTTTGGCCCACCCCACTCTCGCTTCTGCCATTTCGTGTCACTACAGAAGCCCCCTAGGAAAGCCTGTCCTCTTCCCTCGAATTCGACCCACGTGACTCGGGGGAGTTTTCGCAGGTTGGGAATGTTTAGATGTACATTCCTGAGATTGGTGGCCACTATCATTGGGTCTGTACCCAGCAAATAGAACGCACCCTCTTGTAGATCATCATATGCGTAGATCCACTTGCCGTTCTCCACACATTGGAGCTTCAGGATCCCGTCATACTCACAAATTTCCTGGCGTAAGAAATGTGCGAGAAGACGATGTGGTGTGCCGCTTAGGGTCGAGGGAGTGTCTTGCTCATAGCTACCCAGCTGCCAGTCGGTGGGTAGGGATTGTAGGAGCTGGGAATCTGGATCTTGCTTGAGGAGTGTCAGTATGTGTTTTGAGGACTGGGGTTTATAGGGTAGCTTACTTCGGGGGCAGCTTGTGTGTTCACTCCTGGCACACACTCAATGGATGCATTCGGTGTTGTGGGAACTGGGGGAATTTGCGACATGTCTGTGCGGGTTCAGTACAAATCTCTGTTGTAACTGCTGTAGCCCCGATCCCAAAATCAGGGAGGAGTCTGAAGCTATAAGTACTGTTAGAGCCAGACTAATGTTAGTCTATTTTCCTGGAGAGGGCTGCCAGCCAGACTACTTAGCCAGGTGATTAAAATATAATCATGTATGGCAATGCCATCCGGAACTATATGCCTCGGACCCCATATCCGACATATTCTAAGGCCTTTTTGTGGCGATAGTTAGGTGTCGGTGGGTAGAGCAAGAGGTACGGAGGTACATAACACAGGAACTCGATATATCACTGCCCCTGCCATCCAATATCCCCAGAGGAGCGTTCCAGAAAAGACTGGTTATTAACCTCAACTTCAACCCACGAGACTCGGGGGAGATTCGTAGGTGTAGAGGTTACGATATGCACTCTCCGGGGTATGAGGCGGGGCCTGTACCGAGCAAAGAATATTGCATCTTCCTGTTTATCTTCACATGCACATGAACACACTGATCCCACCATGCTCACAGCTTTCCCCAAGAAAGTAAAACGCCAGGAGTTGGGTTCCGTTCAATACCAAAGGGAGCCTTGCTCAGAAGCACCCACCCCTCTGGAAGAGACTAATAATCAGCACTCCTTTTGTTAGTATGCGTTCTAGGGCCATATAGTTATGGTGCTGGCTTACAATATTTCCCCCCACACATTTTCCGGCCTTTTCCCTTCTCACTGTCCCTCCCTACTCCCGTCGTAACCGCCCCTTCCCGCCCATGCATGCGTCAGTACTACTGGATATGCTTCCGCACCACCCTCCAGGAGGTGTGTGGGTGTGCTGGAACCAACTAGACCAAAAGTGAGATCTCGGGTGCTAGGCCTGTGGCCCTAACACCTATATTCAATATGGGGGGATGGGGATACGAATGCTCGGTAATACTTTCGACTAAGTGACAGCGTTGGTTCATGTGCTCTGCATGTTGGGAGGTGGCATTATCACATAATCTCAGATTGTTGATTAAAAGATCGTGGTCATTGTTGGTGGGTTGTCGACCAATGGCCCAATTGGACTAGGAGTAGTCTCTGGTATATTGGGGCCCATGCTGGGTATGAAAAATGCCTGATGAGACGCCGAGTTGGATGGGTTGGGTGCTGGGCTGGATCTAGAGCACATGGTTACTGCTCAGTGCGCCTCTTCTGAGGCGCACACCCCGCGACCCTCGGAGCCCTAAATGGAGGGGCACTGTAGCTCCTAGAGATTAGTCTGGTTGCACACCCTCTCGCAGAGACCTAGTGCTATTGGGAACCTCTCCATGGTGGTGGTTGAGAGAGGGTATTGCAGGGGAAGGGTTGATTCAATTTGGAATTGCACATTTTGCGCAGATTAAACCCATCCCGTTATGTCATTTTGCAAGCTCCTGGGTACTCTCATCAAAAATATTCAGATCTTGAAGCCTACGATACCCTCAACCAGACTAGATACCCCCCCCAAAGTAACCAGACTACCGGTATGGGTGTGAAGCGTCTCGTAGGTCCGTCTTGTTTCTGCCTTGGTTGGCGTCCTTTTGCTATTTCAGAACGTTAACCGGGCGAGGGTGGCGGGTTTTGTAGTAGCAAGGTGCGGGTGTAGATGCTAGTGGGGAGTTTATATTGGTGTGTTGGGTATTGGCTTGATTTTGGCCGGATGTGAGGGTAACCCATCGCTGTCATGCCATCTCATAACCCTTTCCGCCTGTGAAGAAAAATGAACATCGGGGAAAGGGGGAAAAAGGGAAAAGAAAAAGAAAAAGGTAAAGAGAAGGAATATCCAGTCAGTGAATTTAAGAAGAAAAGCCTATTTTTCCCTATTCCGGGCCTCCCCCCCAATCACGCCTTGTCTAATCCTCTCTTCTTGCCCTTCCTCGATACTTCTGCTGGGTGCCCCCGGCCTTCATCCACTGCCTTCGCGAATGAAGCTCCTCGTACGCGGGGCTTCATTGTTGCTAATGTACCCCATCATTCCCTATTTTTCACAGACATCTACACCCCAGAGCCCCCAGGCTGGTCGGGTTATGGTCGCTTCCGGTTCCACTTGTATTTCTACTGCCGCCTCCTTCGCCAGGATGTCTGTTGCCTCGTTCGAATTGACGTCCTTATGCCCTGGTGTCCATCCATCCTGTCACCGAGGTATTTTGCAGGGCTCCGACTCATCTGCTTACATAACGGCCCAGCTTGGTGTGCCCACAGTTCTAACCCAGAAAAAGCTCTGGACCCCTGCCCGCATGCGCTCTGCAACTCTGCTGGATGCCATTCTGCATGAACCTCATCGCTCTAGTCCCATCACGAAAACTAGCAACTGCCAGGAACACCCTACGACCACAGGATTTCCTCAGAATAACGCTTGCAATGGCACGGTCAGCAATAGCCACACGCTCCGTGACCGGCAGGGCAGCAGCAGCAGCACTGGCCAAGAACTCAAGGGAAACAGCTAGAGTTAGCAGCAAGCTCGCCAGGGCTGGTATGGGAACTGGGGGACTGGATAATACCATAGCTGAGGATGGCGAGTCGGAGTTATCCTCTGTACCATCAGATCTGTCTGACGAAGAGGGTGTGCTACACAACAATACCACAACTTCGCGGCACTTTTCTTCTTCCACGGCCACTGGTGTATTACTGACAACACTAGGAAAGAGACAGCGATCCACTGCTACAGATGCAAATGCAGGTTCAAGAGCTAGTGAATCTGTGGACAGGGAGCTCAGGAAGAAAGTCAAACAAGAAACCAACAATGCGCAAGAAGTGGTTTCGTCTTTTCCCTACGGAGGGCCATCAGGAATAGCTTCATCGTCGACAAGTACTGGAGGAGTACTCTCACCAGTACGGAAGCGGCTGGCAGATTCTTCAATAGGCGAACCTTCACCATCCCGCCGGGCCACCAGACGACTTCCCAAAACCGAGCCCCAGGTTGAAGCGGTCCGAGAAGAGGTGGAAGACCTATCAATCAACGCCGAGGACTCGGAAGAGATAGTTGAGGGTAAGGGGAAAAGGCCCGCTCGGGGTGGTAGTGGGAACAACAAACGACCAAAACCCG
>Ga0307511_10003734_pt1 | contig 15563 bp, 17 predicted proteins | sample 13_EM_MG_FD_200266 | JGI IMG/M metagenome (GOLD analysis project Ga0307511, IMG submission 200266) | Populus trichocarpa ectomycorrhiza microbial communities from riparian zone in the Pacific Northwest, United States - 13_EM | ecosystem: Host-associated > Plants > Roots > Unclassified | place... | reverse complement strand
GGTGGTGGCATCGAGGATGACGGATCGAATTCCACGGGAGACGAGCATCAGGTTCCACATATCGTGGAAGTGACATTCGGAGGCGATGGTGGAGAGCAGGTCATATGCGCCGAGGACTCGTTGCAGGTGGTGTTCAGAGCTACGGGGTAAGGGGGCTGAAAGGGATGTACTGTAAATATGTGTAAGTGAGATGCCGGTCAAACCGCTCCCATGGGTGTAGGGTGCTAGGCCCAGTTCCGGGTCGACATCCTCGAAGCCCTGTATTGCGTCGATACTAGTAATTGGCATTCCGACGCCCCGCTCTTTCACCCTATTTTCAAACCGGATATTTGCTTCTATTTCACTACGGCTGTTTAGGACTGCACGGCGTAGGCAAAGCAGTCCAGCTATGCTTAGCAAAATTCTGTACACAACCGTAATGACCAAAAATAAGCTTCTTGTTGTTATATTGTCCAATATGAAATCCTAGCCAAACAACATAAGCACTATGTAATGGTAATCCCAATACGTGTCATTGATGCTAACCAGAGACACATATCTCCCACATTGACCATAGGGGGAATGCAAAACAAAAGATTCTCTCACATATTCGCAATTTGAAACCTCCAATTCTGCACCATCTTGCTACAAACACTACTCCTAGTCTTTGGCTTTTCATTATGAGACGAGATAGCCTTTGCTATGGCATCTAGATAGCTGGGTTCCCCGAGTTGACTGAGGTTCTTACATTGCCCCAGTGGATGAGGGAGAAACATAGCCTGGAGCACTGTCAATGCGGTGAGCACGCCTGCGGTGATAAAATGCCCCACACCCGCAATTGCAAACCACTTCTTTTCCTTCTTTGGATTAGGTGGCTTTAGTGGGAGGTAATGTAGTGTTCTCGAGATTGTTGTGCTAAAAAGGATTAAGGCGACTGTGACCTGCGAAAGAAGACGAGTCACGTTAGCACTATCTCCAGTGCCACAACAGGTAATAAACAAGCATCAACTCTTAGCCCGAGAAATATCAATAAAGCAGCGGGGAAATACAAAAAGAGGTAAAGTTATGGCCACTTCTCTCAGATATGGGAAGTAGTATTCATTCTTTAATTGCGGCGTTCTGCCGACATTGTCGGCGGCTTCGCTAGTTAGTATTAACAAGGCGAAGAGGCATAGTAGTAATACCCCATGCAGGTTGGTTACCAGGATGCCTGGTTCCCCTCTCTTTGGTTTTGCAACTGTACTTGTGGCTCCGGCCATGATCGATTATAGAGGGAGCCTGGGTCCTGAAAAAGTTTTCGACGTCGACTAATTAAAGATTAACACCTGAGATTGTATAAGGAAAACAATTGGAAATAAGGTTAGATTTTGTAGGTAATTATCCTAAGGACGATCCTCGATGTTGTAGGACTTGGTGGTAACCGAGTGCAGGATAGTCAGTGTAGCATACGCGTACATACTGTATATGGTTGGTGACGGATTGTGGGGTGTTGTGCCACATGAAACGGTCTACCTAGATACTTGCTTCTTCCTGCCGTGTCAGCTACCTAATCAGCCGCAGGAGGCGAGGCTACATACGTAATATGTTACTCCTAGTATTGCGACGAGATTGAGCATCTTGGGGCGCCTTGGGATGGTACAGCTGCTTAGAGGTATCTGGTACAGTTTGACATTAATACGAGACATCCCTTATAAACTCAGAGGGGTGATTGCCCGATTAGGCAAGCCAAGCCGTATATGTTATCAACTAACCATATTAGGTACTACATTTAACTGATCACTGGACCCATGGAACTGCATGCGGAAGGTTGACTTGATGCCCGAAGGGTTGCTGGAACTCCGGCCGGCGCTGCAGGGCATTGACTATGTCTAGATCTGTTGTAATCGATATATCCTAGTGCGCGTGCCAGTACTAGCTATAGTCTACTGACCATGACTGGTATATTTGGTGGTGGATAAACATTGGGGCATTGGCTCGAGTTTCCATTCCGCGGGAATTTACCCTCACAATAGAGCCAAGGCACAGTACACCGAGATGTACTGCATCTCGTCCTACAGTCCTACCGTCAACGCTCCTGTTCAGTCTCGGGCTTCTAAAGTCCAAGTTCCAGCAACGGCAGGTGGACTCTACACCGTCCGAGTGTCTTAGTGCAATTACCAGCCTAACCCAAGACAAAGCTCTGGTCGTTACAATGCCAAGCATACCCCCAAAACATGTATACGTAGGCTCGACGAAAGACCTGGCTGATTTGAAGGTTGAGATCGAGGCAGCCTGGCTCCAATCGGTCGCCGAGACTGTTGGTTTGAATTGCATGACGTTGCACTCTCCTTGAACACAGGATGTTCTCAACCACCTGCCAGCAAACAATGTTGTTGCCATGGAAAGGCATATTCGACGGATCCTCTATCTAGCCGCCTTGTACTGCAGAAATCCTCAGCGGGGCCCGGCAGTACCCTAGTGCAAGACGAGCTCACAGTCCGAGATATAATGCGTGTGCGCCCTACCGGCAAGCCACATGTTAAGCCCCGCCTCGGACTGGCTTATCTCTCTGCTTGCTCGTCTGCCTGTGATCTCTCCACAGACACAGCACACAGATCATTGCATTTAGCAAATTGCCTGCAGCTTGCTGGATTTGAAAACGTGATTGGAACACTTTGGGATAGTTATGGTGATACGTGTTCAGAGATTGCCTCTAAATTCTATGATTTCTTGTTTTCGAAGAATGTTTCACCGGCGGGAGGCACTCCAGGATCGGTACTGGGATATGCCACGTGCGTGGGTGGGTAGGTTTTATCTGTTGGGGAAGTTAAGAATGGGTTTGATACATCATATTTATTTCCTACCCTGATTTCCTTACGCAAATTGCAGTCATGTAGGTGTTATTCGCATAACTTCAAAATAACATATGACCCAGCAGCAAATATTGGTAAACCGAGACTATTTCACCTACCCAGCTAGCTGTGACTGCTGTAGTAGTTGACCTACGGCACAGGTAATTTAAAATACGCATAGTACTAGTAGAAAGTCTGGTTAGAGATTCGAGCTATCCTGTCGAGAGTCAAGAACTCCAGATCATAGCATATATTTAATTTAGAGCAATAGTGGCAACTCTCAGTGATAGATCCTAAATGGTGATGATCGTTGGCTATTGTATCTTAAGGCAACTCGTACCAAATCCTATAATTTTCTATCACCATTCACATACGCCGATACTTATGTACATAGTACATTCAACGTAACGCCGGATTGTTGGGAATACATGTACTTCTACCTAAAACCCAGGTTCTAATACCACAAGAAATCTCTTTTACATCCCTTGAAAAACAACGCCTTGGATTAACCGGACTTCATAAAACGACCCACGGCCCTATTAATATCTGCTGAGTATCGGTACTTAGTAGGTATAGTTTTTGGCCTAGACTTAATTTTGCCGGGAGGGGTATCCTATAATTTTCGAGATCGATTGGTGTATATGGTGATTTCACATGAGTTCTTTATCCGGTCTGTATAGGAAGCCTAGCCAGGGCGGTATCCTCAATACTTCGTTGTGGTCAACTCACCATCACGAATCAAGTATAGGCCAAAAACGGTAGGATCGCTCTGCCAAGCTTTACATGTAGACTATGACGTCGCCCTGTAGGCGGGAGATCTTCATTGCCGAGAAAGTAAGCATGGGTCACCTGATGTTTTGCTACGTAGTCAGTTGGATGTTATCGGTGAAACGCGTTCAAGCTATACCACTGCACTGTACCCGCAAAAACCCCTTTTATGCACAGTAGCTAACAAGCTCTCCCAGGCTCTGCCGGTTTGGCTTCCACCCTCCTAGCCTCTGCCAGTTCTGCCGTGGCTCCCCCAACAGGATGAAATATTGCATGGTTTTCAACACAAAAACTCAACATTAACACGTTAACCATATTACCACGCCTAGTCCTCCCAATTACCGCTACCCTCACAAGAAGAGAGTTGCAAGGGGGAGGCGACTGCCTGAGCTTAGGCTAAAGCTCATGCAAATGTGTATGAAAGGCAGCACCCGATCTCCGGAGCAGCCTTAGCTGTGGATGCTTGTGAAATGGTGGATCTTATGAGGAGCGATATCAAGAGATTGACGGACGTATTCATCAAATATAGGAATCCCACTGGACAAGCTCAATCAGCAAAGTCTCAAAATCCACCAAAGCCATCAAATATACCGAGCACATCCAACCTAGCGCATCGGAAAGAACGAATGAGTGGAATAGAGACCCTCTTGGAGGGTCTTGTCAACACTCCAGGTAGGTCTCTAATGAAAAGGGGGGTTTATTCTGTTGCCAGATCGATCACTGATTTGAATGTGGCATGTCTGGCAATTATATAGGAGAATCGCGACAATTGATAGCCACAGGTAACCTCTGCAGAGATATAATTCTCTCTCTCCTGCTTGTTCTCTCTCTCGCTTTTTCTCTCTCTCGCTTTTTCTCCTCTCTCTTTCTCACATTACATATATATTTTCAACCCTCCACACTTGACAGTTTCCAATCTACCTTTAGACCCATCTCAGGTCCATACAGGCTGCTAATAAGCCTACCCGCCAGCAAACAGGCTTCTCCGCTCCGAAGTATTGAAATCTCGAAGAGTAATCGGATCGAGCTCGAGCGACGGCATCACCACGCGCACGTTACTACGCCGCTCTCAACCCCACACTCAACCAGACCCGACCAAAGACTCGTACAACTTACGCGCCGCATTAAGGATTTCCAGTTGTCTAACACCGACAATACCATGCAGGACGAGCCTGCTTGGTCGATCCAGACAACCAGGGTTTTCCCGACTTCGGAGAAAACAGATACAGTGAGCTGACCAACGAGATCCAATTGTTGTGAAAGGTTACCTCAGGACTACACAATCCCCCCAAGGATCGAGGATCAAGTATCAACGTCTCTGAGCTTGATGGCAGCGAATGTGGTGGCAAATATTATGCTATTCACTGGTTCATTGCGGCTAATTCCAAGAGGTATCAATGACGTCAAGGTCGGGTAAGGGCCGAGGCAAGGCAGCTGGCACGTCAGTCTACAACATTAAACCCTTTGAGTACCCCACCGACATGCGGGATCTGGTTCCATAGGCCAAGGACAGTGCTGTAGGAAGTACTCTCGCTCACGTGGATACAGGGAATCCGAATGGAGAAAGTTATGACTCACGGATTAGGAAAGTTATGTACCACGGAGGGCATATAAGCAGCGGGTTTTCTCTATATAGAGCACAAGACAACGCAGTCTATAGATGATCGCTACGATAACTCTTGAATATACTCTTCTACCCACAATTCTCCGTCCATAACCTCGTAATTCTTACAAGTGCAAGACAAGGAAGGAATACTTGCGAAACCTGCTGTCAAGACATCCCCACTAGCCAAAAACTTCGGATGACACAGTCCAGCAACCCAATAGTGAAGGCAATCATGGTCCATGGAGTCCCCTGCCACCAATCTATGGCAGTCATTACCCAGGAGTTAAACAAAAGTGAGGGGGGAAAGAAAACGGTGACACGTTGACCCCTTGGAGGAAACCAGAGGTATGGTAAACCCACCAGCTCTGTGGTAATATTTTTTGGAGAGAACAGTCGAGCTTCGGGAGCGAGTAAAAATGAGATGTCATTGGCCCGGTTGAGGCCTATGACTTCAACAGAGGCAGGCGCTGAAATAGGGTGTCGATAGTGTTGGGCCTTCATGTGTCAGTCACCTAATTTCGGGCATATAGGATGAGTTGGGGTCTGGGCCAATACCACGTTCCTTTTTACCGCGTTCCTTTTTGTAGTAGTAGTAGTGGCCTGCTGTTCCCAAGGCATAGGGACTCTCTCGAGGGGACCATCGGGAAATCGCCATGGCCTTAAGCCGACTGCGAGTACAGAATTAAACAGAAAAATAAAAATGCCCATTGTCCCTCGCGAGTGGTACCTGCATTTCCGACCTTTACTCATCCTTATTGCGCATCTGCTCCCTATGCAAATAAATCCTCCCGAGCATACCCAATATGTGTCGGAAGTCTATTCACTGACGAATAAGCAACGTTATCCAGATTGAGGTTTCCGCTTTGAACAATGAGTAGTTCACAGATTCGAATCTCTATAATCAGGACATCTCCAGGCTGTACATACAATAACCCAAATATACCTATATACTCTTGCCATTATCTTCTGGTATTCAATATATACACTTAGGCCATGCCAGCGGGGAAATACAAAAGAGATAAAGTTATGGCCACTTCTCTCAGATATGGGCCGTAGTATTCATTGTTTAAATGCAGCGTTCTGCCGATATGGTCGGCGGCTTCGCCAGTTAGTATTAACAAGGCGAAGTAGTAATACCCCATGCAGGTTGCCTGGTTCCTCTCTCTTTGGTTTTGCAACTGTACTCGTAGCTCCAGCCATGATCGATTATAGAGGGAGCCTGAGTCCTGAAAAAGTTTTCGACGTCGACTAATTAAAGATTAACACCTGAGATTGTATAAGGAAAACAATGTTAGGAAATTGGAAAGGTTACCAGTAGATTCTGTAGGTAATTATCCTAAGGACGATCCTCGATGTTGTAAGTAGTTGGCGGTAACCGAGTGCAGGATAGTCAGAGTGTAACATACGCGTACATGCTATGGATGTTGTACGACATGAAACGGTCCTCCTAGATACCTCCGTTTTCTTCCGTGCCAGCCGATCAGCCGCAAGCTGGCGCTGGGAGGCGAAGCCACCATACACCGATACGACGCAACGAAATTGAGTATCTTGGGGCTTGGGAACCTAGCTATCTAGTACGACAAGCTGAGACACCTAGACCTTCTACCTCCTATAAACACTCGGAGGGGTGAATACTTGAGGCAAGCCAAGCCGTAAGTATACTGTATCAGACTAAACGATATTTATCAGACTAACCACATTAAGTTCATCCTAGGGTATCATGATATTGAACGTCCTGGACCCATGGAACGCATGCGGAGGATGCCTGAAGGATTGCTCGAATTCAGTCGCGCCGCGGAGCATTGGGTATGTTTACAGTAGAGGCTCTAGATCTGTTGTAATTGATCGATATATCCTAGTGCCAGTGGTAGCTATAGTGTACTGACCATGGCTGGGACCTTAGCTAGGCTTCTACTGCTCATGCACATACACATACATACAGTACCTGGGGGGAATTTACTACGCACCCCTTTTTTATGCAGCGATCGGCTCCCAGTGAAACATGAGTGATATGCATGTATCACAATGGGTTGAGCCCTAACCCAGATAATATATACACCGCCAGACAATATTTATATACAAAATTTATCAATATTTGGTATACCATCCCTCAGCTCGTCAAGGCATAGATCTGGTAAGAGAGTCTAACAGGCTAGTAGGAATCTCTTTCCATGCTTCTTCCAAACATTCAGCTATTCTTTTTTAACAGCTGCTGGCCCACCAGAAAAGGAAGCAAGATTAGGAAACTTTTCGTGCAAAATCTTCTTAAGATAGCGCCAGACATGCTCAATAGGATTAAGATCTGGAGAACAAGCCGGATGATCCGCTACCTCCCATCCTGCTTCTTGCAATCAAATTAGAGCACGATAAGAATTGTAGATAGGAGAGTTATCTTGCATAAACACAGGATTGGAAATTTCGGCAGCTTCCATATCTGCTTTCACCTGTGGCAAATACTCTTCCAATATTTCCACATAGCGCTCCGCATTATTTCGACCTTCTATCATAGCATAGAGATGTAATACCCCGCTCAACATGCCAGCGAGGCCGCTACGGTCGTTGTCTTACTATTACTGTATGTCTCGCATCCCGCCATAGGCTGGCACTGCATATTATGCAGGCCCAGGCACTGTACTTTGCCTTTTCATCTACATACGGTACATACTGTATGTACCGATACTCGCAGGAAATAGGCCTTGGCACGCGAGAGTTCGCAAATTACAGTAATCATGGGCGTTGCTATGGTTTCCAGGGGGAATACAGCCCACTCTAACCCAACAACCTAACCTCTCGTCCAGCGCATTCAACCCTATACGAGGTGGTGGGCGTGAAATCACCCGCGAGGACGTCGGTAATGATTTCCCCTCTATTGCCTGCCTTTTGGTTATTCGGTAGCGCGTTGGCGGACCTTGATCATGAGGCGCCTGCATCTGGGATGTATAGTCAACCTGCGGGTGCCCACAGCGGAGGTCGGTCTCGGATGCCAGATATCGAAAACATCCACACAACAGGGTATAAAGCATGGTCATCTTCAGTATATCTCGGGATAGCGTGGCTAGGCGTGGTTTGGTACTGTTTCGTCTGGCTGGTTTGTTCGATTGGGTGTCTTCAAATGTCTGTCCCCACGCTACCCTCTTCTCTGGTATTATCCCAGCTCTGACAACCTGTACCGCGCGCGCCTGCAGTCGTCGGAGATATTCGAATAGGCCCATAGTGATAGAAACGGCCAAACCTGCAACTCGACATCTCCCATTTGTCACCGTGCTTCGTCCAATAAAAGGGCTTGATCCTCACCTCTCGCTCACGTTGAATTCGGGTTTGCTCCAAGACTATCCGTCGCATCTTCACGAGATTCTGTTCTGTGTTGCATCCCCCCAGGACCCATGCATTCCGGTCGTACGCTCGATGATTGCACGGTATCCCGGTGTATCAGCACGGCTCGTACTAGGAGAGGAAGATGTAGGACCAAACCCGAAGGTTAGAACATTGAGCAAAGGATACCGAGAAGCAAGGGGAGACATTGTCTGGATGCTTGATAGCAACATTTGGGTGGCCCCCGGAGTACTAGCACGCAGTGTACGTACTCTATGTGGTCACGACGAATTAGGTGATGAGACCAGAATGCCATACAAGTTTGTACATCATCTACCAGTTGGAGTGGACTGCGAAGAGGAGCCGCTAGCTGGTGTCGACCTACCTCTACAACACACAGCATCGCTGCCGTCTTCTTTCGCTCTCCCTGCTCGGATTCAACTTTTTTTCAGAACCTTTGGTGGTGCCCTTGAAGAGACCTTCTTGTCAACTAGCCATTCCAAGTTCTACACCGCAATTAATACCATTGCTATTGCACCTTGCACCCTTGGAAAGTCAAATATGTTTCGCAAATCCCATCTAGCAGCAGTAACCGCTGAAGATGCACCCGGCATTCTGGACTTTGCACACAACATTTGCGAAGATCATATGCTCGCCGAGCGTATCTGGCTACGGAGACTCCCAGCGGAGATAGTGGGCAAGGAGAGATGGGGAAAACATGCGCTTGGAGAGGACTTGGTATTTCAGCCCATGGCAAATATGAAAGTCAGAGACTATTGTGAGAGGCGAACGAGGTGGTTAAGAGTGCGGAAGTATGCAGTCATTGCAGCAACTTTGGCAGAACCGGAAACCGAAAGCTTTTTATGCAGTCTAATCGGAGGTTATGGATTTGTTACCTTGCTTGAGTATTATGGGTTGCACACACTGCTGGTAGCTCCGGGACGTTGGTCTAAACCGCTTGCCATCTTTTGGTTTTGGATCCTCAGTGTGATGATGTGGTCTATTTGCGATTATGCCAACTTCAGGGTTCTTCATAGCTTTGCGAATATCCCTCTGGACACGAATACACCCAGATTCATTCGCGGCGTGCGGGAGAAGCTGATCAAACGGAGGTGGGAGGGCTCCTTGGCAGGCTGGTTATGCCAGTGGGTGGGGCGGGAAGCATTGGCACTGCCAATCTTCTTGTGGGCAATGTTACCCGGGGATGTTCGGTGGAGGGGTGGTAGATATCGAGTGGGATGGGACATGAAAGTGACGAAGGTGGGAGAGCCGAGTGGAGATGGGAAACGGACGGAATGATCGGGTGGTGAAATGTGCCAGTTTCAACGCTGCTACAGGCTCAATCATAGTGGCGTTATTTTTTTGTTTATATCCATTTTACTAGCGGACATTGCATCATTTATGGGGGAAGTTCATATCCTAATGCCTTTTTATGAGTTGCACTACATTTCCAATTTCATGATTATGGTTTGTGCATTTGGACCCTATAAATATGATACCATTAATTACATACGGTGACCTGATTCTCCAAATGCAGCGGGCTTGTATTCAGCCTTTGATCTGTCGCTCATATCTGTTGTGGCGTCGAGAAGCAAATGGCAAGTCCACGTGATGACACCAGACGCTTTGGGTGGGCACTAGAGAGGTTAACGAGCACCCATTATCATCTTCGACCTTACTTCGGCGTGTGGAGTTGTATCCGAGGCTAGTCTGGTTGCGTGAGGCCAGTCTCGACCCGACACAGTCCCTATCAGAGTGTTCCAACAGAGTCTTATTCCCTCACAGCTGGTCTGGTTGCATTACCCCTCCCACAGGCCCCAGACTAGCCTTTCGGAGGGGCAGGTACCGAGCCCTTCCCCTTCGGTCGTCATCAGCTACCCATGAGATGACGGAGAGCAGTTCCCCTTGGGTAACCAGAGGCTTTCAAACGACGAATGAAATAGGCCAGGGCACGGGTAAGAGTGCAGGGGCAGCTAGATAAACGGCCAACCGTCCGATGTCTTCCGTACAAACGGCCCTGAACACGACACCCTTCACTTAGACATCGATGTACGTCTCTTTGCCCATCTCTTCATCATGAGGTATCTGATAACCGTTGTGTAGGCTCTATCCTGGTGCAACTCCTGTTATCCTGGTGCAACTCCTGTCAGGGGCTGCATGGTCTTTGGATTTACGGGTGCGCAGGAATAAGATTCGACAAAGTACGCCTTCAGCAGGGCTGAAAACTTGACGTGGTGTAGTCTGACGTATTTGCTTCGATGATGAATATACCTTGTTGATGGAATTCGAATTTCAAGTGGCTCCAAGAGAAGGCATCAAGAATGGAGCTACTGCCGGGAGACAAAAAAAGTGAATGCGTGGATGGAGTCGACCAACTGTATCCGAAGATCAACTGATGCCCAAGGAGCTCTCCAATTTAGGGATCGACATGTTATATTGAAGCGGTGTTAAGGTTTGGTATCGAGGACCTGACTGCATGGATGACAACACGAAAATATGGTTACTGGAATTCGAGCGTCAATGACGGGCTGGCTGGAATTGATCTTGCAAGCCGATACATATAATACTAAAGCGTCAGCTTTCTTCTGCAGAACGGCTGGATCACTCGAATCAGCAAACTCCGACCTGAGTGTTCGGGAGTGGTACATACGTCAGAATCCGCCAGCACAGTTCCGCAGACAGCGCTAGCGTTCAGATAAGCATTAACAATTGGGAGAGCCAGATAGTAGCATCAGAACAATGGACCGTGCCTTAACTACACCCTAACTCGGCATTTTGTGGAGATGAGCTACTCGGGAGAAGGGACGGAGAGGCAGACAGAGGGCGTTGGGTCGGTGACGCTGAGAGTGGAGCGGAGCCTGGATAGCCAGTCGATCTACAGGCCATCAGCAAGCTGCCAGCTCGAAACTGTACATGATTGGCAGCTTGTGGGACACTGACATCCAACCCCACCTAAGCACCTATTTACGTACATTTCCTCGTGCGCAGCCTTTGGTGTATCGATACATTGCAACCCCACGCTCACCAGGGCAATGAAGGATATCTTGGGCTGTTACACGGCTCCTATGTCACGCTCCCTTTCGAAGTCAGCATGCAGTTTTTTTTTTGATTTTCCTTCCCCTGCAGCGAGGGGTACATCATGTTCTGGGGTACCTATAAAATTTCTTTTTAATTTTTTTTTTTCGTGTCACAAAGTCCCCAGGCAGCGGCCACATTTGGTTGCTAGACCTGTCTTGATACAGCGCCGTGCGTTGCTTAGATCGGATCTTCAGGGTTTGTCGGTCCTTCAACAGTAGATTTTCGGCTGGTGTTCTGATCCACTGCCATGTTAGCATGAGAAATTTGGTCCAATACCTGGCGACGGGATTAATCAGTGCCTTCTACTATTCGCTACAATGCCCAGCAAAGGCGACTCTGAGAGTTTACCACTCACGCCATTCTTCGACACGTGGACAACGCTGTGATATCATGGGCACTATGGCCTGGCCATCTCTCTTTTTGACGCATTGAAAACGGGGCATAAATTCTATGGAAATACGGAGACAGCGGCGTCCTTTATCGGAGGTATGAGGGGGTATGCTTCAGGAACCCAACGTAATCACACAGACTGTCATCGAGGCATATCGACGCGAGGGCTAGATGCCTTGCTGGAGCGGTACAGATTAAGCTAGGGGGTGGGCTGGGGGGCAAGTTGTTTTGCTGGCACTTTACTTCCCACAATTTCTGACGAATGGCTCCAACCATCGCTAAATGCCCCAAGACAAACCAAACGCAAATGTTGCCCCTTGGAGGAATGAAAAGGAGCATAAGAACCTCGAAATTCGGTGGGGAAGTGGGGACAATTGTCGGAGTCGATATCTGGAATACTTCGAACCTGAATACTTGCCTTTTGTGTCTATCTGCCGAGTGGCTTGATAATGGTAAGTCCTAAGGTTTCTGGTTTTATGAGGTGCGAGTGTCTAACAGCTTTGATTGAAGAGTTACTACCTGAGGGTCCAAGAACTATACTGGTATTCGGATACCAGTCGGGCGGGAGTGCAACCTAGTACAAGAGAGATCAAGCCTAAGAACTTGGATGAGGGGAAGGTTTCGTGGTTTAAGTGGGATGCCATCAACGGGACCCTACAAAACTGTGGTTTGAGGCACCATGCGAAATGCAAATGTCGTCTTGAACACGACCCGACATGCGAATGTTGTGTTAAGCACGACCCGGAATGCGAACCCCCATCTAAGGAGCCAATCGAAAGACGATGCACTACGACTGTATTGTACTGTGAGAAGGACGGATTCAGTTGTATCCCCTATCATCCGTTCCGTAGCGAACGAGAAGACTACGCGTATTGGTGGTCGTTGGGTTTCAACACAGAAAACCGTGATGTGTTCACGATTGAGCGAGACGACAAAAGTTTCGACAAGAAAAAAATCCCAGGAAACGCATCAGGATGGTTCAAGCTTTTCCGTGATACAGATCATGATAATAGTCCGGTTGTGGTTAACCAGGATACACCTTTACTCACCGGAGCTACGTCATTAATTTGGGCGTTGGCTGCCTTCCAGTTTAACATCGGGAACCTTGCGGAATGGTTACCACATGCGCTAAAACGGGGGAAACTACACGTGCTGTGCCGAGATCAAGAGTGTCCACCTGGAAGTATGGGACCCCATCTGCATAAAGATGTATATAGACTTACATTGCTAAGTGTTTCCAGGAATGTCACAACGTGCCTTAGCCGTGGAGCTTTGGGTGCAAAAGGGTGAACGAGCAGCAATTAAGCCACCTCCCCTCTGCTGAGGAAGTACATGGGCTGGTTAACAGCTGCGGATACCCAGCCCAGAATGGCGGTTAGCAATGCCGGCAGCAAAAGTGTACCCTTATGAATTTGGTTGTATATTCGACTGTACGGTATTTTTTCCGGAGGTCTGCCCGTCTTTGGATACACATAACCCGCTGCGCGATCATTTTCAACAATTTCATGCGAGAACTTGGCAGACCATGGAGGTACTAGCACTACGACAGTTAATCTCTTCCCTTGTTCTGTTATTAGGATGCTTTCATTCAGGTTATGGTGAGCTGCATGATTCGTTTTTGTTCATGATAGCATAGATGTATATAAATGCCTTTTATGTGTTGGAGTGGGGTTTTGCTTGTTCCGAAGTCGATGCACATATTGGGTATTATTGTGGCCGTCAAGGCTGGCGCACTATTGACACAATTAATAATAATAACTACTATTGAAATGTGCGGCAGCATCATGCTGAGTTGAGCGGTGTAACGAAGCGGCAAGGGAACGGCCAGGCACAATTCCCTTGTTCCAGGGACAAGTAATGAGGCAGGTGTGACGAAGGAAAAATGTGCAATCCCAGGAGCTTGGGAACAGAATCGGCAGTTGGAAGAAAAGCCGAGGCAGGAACCACTCAGGGAATCAGCAAGGTAACGTCAGCGGTTGTAGTGCATGGTCCGGAACCTGCAGGAGAGCAGATAATCGCGCAGGGGGCGCCATGTAGGTGTGTTACAGGATTTGGGGTGATAGGTACGATGTGGCCTGCGTCGATCCTGAGAAGGACCGTAGCGTCACGGAAGCGAGCGAATAACGTGCCGGAAATTGTTAGAAATGGACTTTAGTAGAGATTGTGTCAGAACGCAGGCAAGGGAAAATGTAGTAGTAAAAGAGAATAGAATAAGTTTAGAATAAATGGAGAAAATATAGAAAAGGGTAAAGAGAAAGTATTTGAAAGTAAAGGAAGATTTGAAGCATAATAAAATATATTGAAATAGAAAAAATAAAATAAAAGTAAAATTAAAGAAAAGAAATAGAAAAGATTAAAAGAATAGATTTAAAAAGAATTATAAAGAATTAGAATATATATATAGATCAAATTAAAAAATAGAAAATAATAATAATATAAAATTAAATGGTAAAATAAAAAATGTTTATATATAAAGAAAAATTATAAATAAAGGTATAAAATATTTAGATAAAAATATAACTATTAAATAAAATTTCATAAGTTTTTTTTGGTTATGTTTTAGTATTTATAGAACTTATTAATCTAAAGTTATATTATATAAAAAAAATATAAATAGTACTTTAGAGCTATAAGATCTAATAAGTATTTAGGAAGTTTTTTTTTTTTTTTTTTTTTTTTTTTTGATTATATATGGCTAATCAGCCTAAGACTAGGCGGCATTCCTGTTCCCTCCCCTTCATCAGCAAAGAATCTAGCTTGCCCCTGGTGCCTCAGGCGCCGCTGGCGCACTGGGAGGCAAGCTGACAATCTCAAAGTCCATCGCCTTGACCAATGTCGCTCTGACACCAGACTCTCTGTGTCTCTCCTCGGCAGTGCCATCTCCTAAACTAATGTCGCCCTGACGCCAGACTCCTTGTGTCTCTCCTTGGGGGTATCTTCCCATTAACCAATGTCACCCTGACGCCAGGCTCTCTGTGTCTCCCCTGGTGGCACCGTTCCCTTAACCAATGTCGCACTGACGCCACGCCTCTAGTGTCTGCCCTGGCGGCATCCCCTCCATGACTAATGTCGCCCTGACGTCAGACTTTTAGTGTCTGCGGGGTCCTTTCTCTAACTGCTGTTGCCCTGACGCAAGGCTCCCTGTGTCTTCCTTGGCGGCGTCTTCTACTTTACAAATGTCAGTTTGACGCCAGCCTTCTTGTGTTTGGTGCCCTCTCCTTCAACAATCTTGCTGCGATGGCATTCCCCGTCATCCCCTTTCGTTCTTCCTCTGGCCGCTCCAAGTCCTTCATCATGCACATTATCTGTCTTAGCCATTTCAATTGCACTATAAAACTCCTCCCCATCCTGCATATTGTGCACTTGATCTTGAGTTTTCTCTCATTCTATCCTATTCCATTTTATCAACCTATCTAAACATTCCGCATTATCTACATCCTAAGGATAAACCTCTTCTGCATTCCCCCAATCCTTCTCCTTCCCCTTCTCCCTGATAACAATTTCCATCTACCCACATTCATAGCCAAATCGATGCCATCCTCACCTCCTCCTGACCGAACATTCTTCATCCCAACCCCGATACCAGCCAGTCCCCTCCG
>Ga0307511_10003732_pt1 | contig 15572 bp, 14 predicted proteins | sample 13_EM_MG_FD_200266 | JGI IMG/M metagenome (GOLD analysis project Ga0307511, IMG submission 200266) | Populus trichocarpa ectomycorrhiza microbial communities from riparian zone in the Pacific Northwest, United States - 13_EM | ecosystem: Host-associated > Plants > Roots > Unclassified | place... | reverse complement strand
TTCCAGTACGTCATCACGGTGGTCGCTCCTCAGACGTGCGAGACCACGGCGACCGGGCAGTCGACGTGTTGGACGACGGCGTGGGTCACCGGGCCGGTACGGCGGCCGAGAGGCCGCTCGGCGATGCGATGGCCGACGACGAGCAGACACGCTCCGGAGGCGGCCCGGATCAACGCGGTCCGGGGCCGCTCCTTGGTCACCGTCGCGACGACCTCGACGTCGGGGTACTTGTCGCGCCACAGCCGCAGCGCGCCGTTCAGGAGGTTCTGCCACTCCTCGGCCCGGTGCGGGTCGTTGAGCAGGTCGACCTCGCCGGGACCGAGTCCCAGGACCGGCGTCTGCCAGGCGTGGACGGCATGGAGCCGCGCGCCGCGCAGCCGGGCCGCCTCGAAGGCGAACTCGATCTCGGCGTCGCCGGGTGCATCCAGGCCGACGGCCAGCACCACGTCCCGGTACCCGGTCCGCCGGCCCACCCTGTTGCCGTCGGTCGGCAGGACCTCGTCAGCAGCCATCTCGCCACCCCGGACCAGAACCACAGGGCGCGTGGCACGCGCCACCACACCCTGCGCGACCGAACCCACCAGGAACCCGGCGAACCCGCTAAGACCGCGCGAACCCAGCACCAGCAACTCGGCGTCCTCGGCCGCCTTCAGCAGCTCCGCGATCGCAGGACCCTCCACCAGCTCGTTGACCAGGCGCACGTCCGGGCACACCGCCCGGACCCGATCCTGCGCCTGCCGCAGAGAACTCCGCGCCAGATGCCGTCGGACCGCGCTCACGGACTCCTCCTCCGCCGGACGCGGATGCCGCTCCCAGGCGTGCACGAGCCGCAACGGCAGGCCACGACGCAGCGCTTCCCGGGCCGCCCATTCGGCGGCGGCCAGGCTCTCGGCAGATCCGTCCACTCCGGCCATGACGGACGCAGGCATGATCCGCACCTCCCCTTGCTCGGTGTGTTCCTCGATGCCACCGTCGTCCCTCAACTGCCCTTGCGGGAGGGGTCACCGGGGCCGCGCACGGGGCCATTCGGCCCCATCCCCCCGTTGCTGGCGGTCAGTTGGCGAGTCCGAGCCGACGCGAGTCGCCCGGCTGGACGCGGATCGCCCGATCAGGCAGTCAGGCAGTCGCACGTCGATCGCGGAACGGTCCGACGACGGCACGGCGATCGACGGTCATCCCGGCTGTCCGTGGGACACCGCTCGGCGTGGTGCGGCTGTGCCGCGGGTCGGGAGCTGGTCGGGCGCAGGGGTGGGCACGCGGTTCAGACGGAGTGCCATCACCGGGCAGGCGGCCACCGCGCGTCGGGCGTGAGGGAGCAGATCGGGCGGGACTGTGGGGCGGCGAAGCACGGGGTAGCCCCATTCGTCCAGGCCGACCAGTTCGGGCAGCAGTTCGGCACAGAGGCCGTGTCCGTCGCAGGCGGCGAAATCGACGGCCAGTACGTGGGCCTGGGCTTCGGCTTGGGCGCGGGTCATCGCCATTCCTCCTCCTCGGGGGGCCGGGCTGCGGGCACGGGCAGAACGAGGGGGGCGTACGCGGCGCGGCACGGTCCTGTGTGCACGTGCCGGTGGACGTCGTCGGCGAAGACCCGCAGCGCGGAGGCGGCCAGCCGTGCTCCACCGTCGGGATGGCTGCACGCGCCGCGTCCCGGGAGCAGTCCGAGGCGGTGGTGAAGCCGGTCGATCCGCTGGGCGTCGGCGCTGCCCCGGGCGAGCGCGGCGAAGTCCTCGGCGACGGCCGGCAGTCCGAACCGGCACGGCCCGCACTGCCGGGCGCTCTGCGCGGCGAGGTACTCCAGCGCGGCTGCCGTCTCGGCGAGGCCGCAGGTGCCTTCGGGCAGCGCCACCAGAACACCCGCACCCCTTTCCGGGGCCGTGGTGCTCAGCGGCACCGGCAGCCAGCTGCCGAAGAAGCCCCCCGCGAGCACGGCACCGAGCCGCCCCAGCGGGCCACCGGCCCGGCCAAGCGCGGTGGGCACCGGGCTGCCCGCCGGGATCTCGTAGACCCCCGGGTGAGCGACGGCGCCCGAGACCGTGACCAACGTGGTGCCCGGTGCCCGAGGGCTGCCGATCTCCCGGAACCAGGCGGAGCCATAGCGGGCGATCAGCGCGAGATGGGCCAGGGTCTCCACGTTGCCGATCAAGGTGGGGCGTTTGCCGACGCCTTTCTCGAAAGGGCGTGGTGGGGTGGCGAGGGGGCGGGCGTCGCCGCCGTTCAGCCAGCTCACCAGGGACGTCTCCTCGCTGGAGACGAAGTGGTGGGGCAGCGTGTGGACCTTCACCGGTACCGGGTCGAGCCGGGCGCGGCGCCGCTCGGCGACCGCCGCGGTGAGCTGGTCCGCCTGCGTCGCCCGGGTGCGGGGCACGCACAGGTGCACCACGCTCGCGCCGACCGCGACGGCGGCCAGCGCCGCGCCGTCCAGGACGAGGTGCGGGGCGAGGGAGAGCAGCACCTCGTCCTTGTGGCTGGCCGGCTCGCTCTCCATGCCGTTGGCGACGACCACGGCGGGCCCCTTCGCCCCGGCTACGGAGCGGAGCTTGCGGCCGGTGGGGAAGCCCCCGCCGCCCCGGCCGGTGAGCCCGGCCTCCTCCACGGCGCGTACCAGCGGCATGGCGGCCCCGCGGCTGCGTGCCGAGGACAGCGGGACCGGGCCGTACCGGCCGAGGTGTTCCGTCAGGTCGGCGGTCCGGCCGGTGTCGTACCAGCCGTGGAGCAGGCGTTCGCCGTAGGGCCCGCAGGGGGCCGCCGAGTGTTCTCCGGCGAGTACGGTCCTGGTCCCGGTGTCGGAGTTCATTCGGCGTCGTCTCCCTCGTGTTCGGCTTGCTGGTCAGGCTGCTGCTGTGGGGTCGGCGACTGGTGGGGTGCCGCCGGGGCGGTGGACGACGCCGGGGCCTGTGCCGTGCCGCCGGCGCGGTGTGCCCAGCCGGGCCGCAACGGACCGCCGGCCAGGAACGCGACCAGTGCCACGGGCACCAGCACCAGGGCCGCTGTCGCCCACCGGCGTACCCGGACCGCTTGCGCTCCGGCCCGGACCAGCCGCCACCACACGGCGGCCACGACGGTCAGCAGACAGCCCGCGTACAGCACCAGTTGCGGGCCCAGACGGGTGTCCGTGCCGGTGCCGGCCGCGTGGAACAGCGCCACCGGCCAGGACGCGTACGCCAGCCAGTGCACCGCCTTCCAGCGGCGCAGGCCCAGGCGTCCGCGGACCGCGCTGGTCACCGCGACCGCCAGCAGCAGGTCCAGGGCCACCGCGCCCAGGCCCACCCACAGCGGTCGGTACGAGGCCACGAAGGGCACGAAGGCCGTAGGCCAGGTGAGGTGGGCGTAGCTGTCGGCGATGGCGGTGACGATGTGCATTCCCAGGAAGGCCAGGGTGAGCAGCGACAGGTTGCGGTGCAGCGCGGACACCTCGAACCGGCCCAGGCGCACCGGCGCGTACCGTCCCGCCGTCGCGATGCCGAGCGCGACCGTCGCGGTCAGCAGGACCAGCGAGACGGTGCCGCCGGCCCTGGTGGCGTACCAGAGCGGGCTGGGGCCGGAGGTACCCGCGGCGAGCATGACGGCGTCGTTCATCGGTCGCCTCCCTCGGCGGGCCAGGCTCCCAGGCACAGCACGCTTCCGTCGGTGCGGACCAGCCGGGCCGGCAGGCCGGTGCCGCGCAGCCAGTCGGGGGCGCGTTCGCCGAGGACCAGCGCGGCGGTGGTCGCGGTGTTGGCGTCCACACAGCTGCCCGCGGCGACGCTGACGGTGCGCCAGACGGGCGGCGGGACGTCGCCGGTGGCCGGGTCGACGATGTGGTGGAGGGTCCGGCCGCCGCGCCGCCAGGTCCGTACGGTCGTACCGGACGTGGCGAGGCCGCCGTCGCGGATCGAGACGACCGGGTGTCGAGGGGCGGCGTTCGGGGCCGTGTGGTTGTCGGTGATCGTGGGCCGCGGGCCGGTGTGCAGGGGTGTGTGGCGACCGACGGTCGCGCCTTGCGGACCGGCGTTCGGGGCTCTGGGGTCGTCGGTGATCCCGGCCTGCCCGCTGCCTTCCCGGGCCGCGTGGCCGTCCGCGGTCCCGGCCCGCCAACCGTCCTCCGGGCCCGCATGGTTATCGGCGATGGCGACGCGCCAGCCGCCGGCCGGCGGTTCGCCCGCCGCCGACAGGTCGCCGCCGAGGTTGACCAGGACTCCGCAGCCCACCGCCGCGGCGGCCCGGTGGGCCGCCCGGTCGGCGGCCAGGGCTTTGGCCGTGGCACCGAGGTCGAGCGTCGTACCGGCGGGAAGCCGAAGCAGCCGCAGGGCCGGATCCCAGCGGACCGACCGCCAGCCGGCGGCGGGTCGTGGCGCGGTCGCCGGCTCGGTGTTCTCGGGCCGCCGCGCGGCCACCTCGGCGAAGGTGCGGTCGTAGCCGAGCGCTACGACCGCCGGGCCCACCGTGGGATCGACGGCCCCGTCGGTGAGTTCGGCGGCGCGCAGGGCCACCTCCACGGCCTCGGCGAGCAGGGCGCTCACCGGTACGGGCCCGTTGCCCGCGGCGGTGTTGGCGCGGGACAGCTCGGAGTCGGGGCGGAACCGGCTGCACGCCGCATCGATGGCTGCCAGTTCGGCTCGCAGGATCAGTAGCGCGTCGTCGGCGCGGGCCGGATCTGCGGTGAGCAGCACGGCTGTGGTGCCCAGCGCGGTGAAGACCGCGGTGGCGGGCTCCAGGCCGCTTCCGACTCGGCCACGGGCGTCCGCCGACGTGGCACTCATGACGCACCCGACTGGGTCTGCGGTGTCTGCGAGGTCGGCGCGGGCGCCTGCCCGGCGGGCTGGAGGCCACCGCTCGTGCCCGTGCTGGTACCGCTGTCGTGCCGGGCGGATCCGGTCGGCACGGCGATGCCGGGGAGCGCGTGCGCGTATCCGGCGCCCAGTACGGCGGTGCCCGCGACGGCCGCGGCGGCCACCCAACGGGTCGTGGTGCCCACCCGGCGCAGTCCTCGTTCGCGGCGCCGGACGGCATCGCGCACGGACCGGTCGGCGGCTGCGGGCCGCTCGGGAAGAGGCATGGATGAACTCCTCGTTAGGAGGCCGGTTTGTCCCACCACCCAGGCTGCCCGGTGGCCCGTCGGGAACCGGTTCAGGAGTTCTTCAGAAGCGGTTAAGATCTCGCCCGAGCAGCGGTCAGGCCCCAGCCCGCCGGCCGCGCGGCGGCCCCTGCGACGGCGGCGCGGGAAGTTCCAGCACGACGGTCAGCCCCCCGCCGGCCGTCTCCTCAAGCCTTACGGTCCCGCCGTTCGCGGTGACCAGCCGGTGCACGATGGCCAGCCCCAGGCCGCTGCCGGACGCCTCCGGATTGCCGAACCTCCGGAAGGCCGCCTCGCGTGCCGCCGCGCTCATCCCGGGACCGTCGTCCACCACCCGCAGCAGCACCCCTTCGCGCGTCGCCTTCCCCTCGACGCGGACCGTCGCACCCTCACCCGCCGCGTCCAGGGCGTTGGCGACCAGGTTGTCAATCACCTGCTCCAGATCCCCCGCTCCCAGGTATGCCGTGAGCCCGGCGCCAAAGCGGTCCACCAGCGAGACCCGGCGCTCGCGCGCCACCGGCTCCCAGGCGGTGACCCGCTCGTCGACCACCTGGTCCACCCGGACCGGAACCGGCCTGGGCACCGCGGTCTCCGCGCGGGCCACCGCGAGCAGCCCGTCCACCAGCCGGGACAGCCGGGCGATCTCCTCCTGCGCACTGGCGAACTCCGCCGCAGTGGCCTCGTCGGCGCCCGCCGCCAGCAGGTCGAGCCGCAGCCGCAGCGCGGTCAACGGCGTGCGCAGCTGGTGCGAGACGTCGGCGACGACCGCCCGGTGCCCGTGGATCAGGGCCTCCATCCGTGCCGCCATGGTGTTGAACGTGGAGGCGAGCCTGCGTACCTCCTGCGGGCCATGCCCGCCCGGCGCCCGTACGTCGAGCGTGCCCTCGCCCAGCCGCAGCGCGGCGGCGTCCACGGCCCGCAGCGGGCGTCCGACCCACCTGGCCAGCGCCACGGACAACAGCACGCCCGCCACCAGACCACCGGCACCGATCAGCGCCAGCCGCCCCCACATCGCGCTGATCCGGTCGTTCGTGTCCTCCGCCGACCGGGACAGTACGGCCACTCCGACCGGACGCGTGGTGTCGCCGATGGGGACGGCGACGACCAGCCGATCGTCCCGCTCGCGTGTGGCCGTCTCCGGGTGGGCGAGCACCTGGTGCGCCAGGTCGCCCCAGCTGTCGGCGGCCTCGTCCTCCGTGTCGTCGTCTGTCTGCCCGGGGCACTCGGTGGCCGCCACGACCTGTCCCGCCGTGTCGAAGACGGCGGCGCAGTCCCCGGCCCGCTCGGCCTGTTCCAGGAGCTGTCGCATGGAGGCGGAGGAGCGGTGGTCCGAGAGGTGTTCCTCGGCCGCGGCGGCGATCGTCCGGTCCACCGCCTCGGTCGTGTCGCGGAAAGAGGTGCGCTCGCGCTGTGCCAGGGACAGTCCCAGCGGCACCACCGCCAGGACCAGCAGCGTGACGATCAGCGCGATGAAGGCCAGTGCGATGCGCCGGGTCATCGGGCACCGGCGTCAGGGTGCTGGCCGGGATCGGGTGCGCCGAGGCGGAATCCCCGGCCGTACACGGTCTCCACCAGTCCGGGTACGCCGAGCTTGCGGCGCAGCGCCGCGATGTGCACGTCCAGCACCTTGGTGGGGCCGTACCAGTGCGCGTCCCAGGCGCGTTCCAGGACCTCCTGGCGGGTGACCACCCGTCCCGGGTCGGCGGCGAGGCACTCCAGGATGTCGAACTCCTTTGGTGTGAGGGCGACTTCGCGGCCGCCGACGGTCACTTTGCGGGTCCGCAGGTCCACCGCGAGGGGGCCGTGCCGCAGCAGTTCGGAGTCGGACGGCTGGACGCGGCGCAGCACGGCCCGGATCCGCGCCAGCAACTCCGCCAGGCCGAACGGCTTGACCAGGTAGTCGTCGGCCCCCTCGTCCAGGGCCGCGACGCGGTCGGCCTCCTCCCCGCGCGCCGTCACCACGATGATCGCCGCGCGGGAGCGGCTCCGCAGCCGGCGGCAGACCTCGACCCCGTCCAGGTCGGGCAGCCCCAGGTCCAGCAGCACCACATCGGGCTCCGGGTCCGCGGCCAGCGCTTCCCGCCCGGTGTCGACGCTGCGCGCCCGGTACCCGGCCCGCTCCAGCCCCAGCACCAGGGAGGCAGCGATCCCCGGGTCGTCCTCGACCACCAGCACACGCACGCCGACATCCTATGATTCCGCCGCCCCTGCCCGGATTGGCCGACCGGCCCGTCGTTGTGGACCGTTCGGCCCTGCCGTCCGTCGCCAGGTGCGCGGTTGCATGGACACCCGGGGACGCTGCCGCACCCGGTGGCGTGCGTGCCGGGAGAAGGCGGAGGGCCACTGCCGTGTCACAGCTGGGAGCCACCGGAGACGGCCAGGGGCGGCCGGCCCGGAGTGTCCGTGGACTGCTCGAATCGGCCCTGCTGGCCGTGACGGCGACCGCCCTGCTGAGCGGGGGAATCGCCTGGGCGGCCGGGAGCCGGGGCGTCGCCGACGCCTGCTGGGCGGCCGGCACGGTGCTGGCCGTCGTTCCCGCCGTGGCCTGGGTCCTGGCCGCGGTGCGGAAGGGACGGGCCGGCGTCGACCTGATCGCGGTACTGGCGCTGGCCGGGACCCTCGCTGTGGGCGAGTACCTGGCGGGTGCGCTGATCGCGTTGATGCTGGCGACCGGCCGGGCGCTGGACGCCGCGGCCGAGCGCCGGGCCTCGCACGACCTGCGGGCCCTGCTGGAGCACGCCCCCCGCTCGGCGCGCCGCCGGACCGGCCGTGAGGTGGCCGTGATCCCGCTCGCCGACGTCGTCGTCGGTGACGTGCTCGTGGTCGGTCCGGGAGACGTGGTCCCCGTCGACGGCACCGTCCTGACCGGCACGGCGGAACTCGACGAGTCCGTGCTGACCGGCGAGTCCGCCCAGGTCGAGCGCGGCACCGGCGAGCCCGTGCGCAGCGGTGTGGTCAACGCGGGCGGTGTCTTCGAACTCCGGGCGACCGCCACCGCGCAGGACAGCACATACGCGGAGATCGTGCGGCTGGCTCAGCACGCGGGCGCGGAGCGGGCACCGACCGTGCGGCTGGCGGAGCGTTACGCGGCCTGGTTCCTGCCGCTGTCGCTGGGGTTGGCCGCTCTCGCCTGGCTGCTGAGCGGATCCGCCGTCCGCGCGGTCGCCGTTCTCGTCGTGGCGACCCCCTGCCCGCTCCTGCTCGCCGCACCGGTCGCCGTCGTCTCCGGACTGTCGCGGGCGGCCCGCCGTGGTGTCATCGTCCGGGACGGCGGGGCGCTGGAGCGCCTGGGCCGGGCCCGCACCCTGGTGATCGACAAGACCGGCACCCTGACCGTCGGCCGACCGCACGTCCTGGCGGTCGCCGCCGCCCCCGCGCGGTCCCCGTCAGAGGTGCTGCGCCTGGCCGCCTCACTCGACCAGGTCTCCGCGCATGTGCTGGCCGAGGCGATCGTCCGCGAAGCCCGGGCCCGTGGCCTCGCGCTGTCCATGCCTGCCGACGCCACGGAGGAACCAGGGCGCGGACCCGCGGGCACAGTGGACGGCCTCCGCGTCGGCGTCGGCAAGTCCGGTGTCCCGCAGGAGGCCCTCCCCGACTGGGCCCATGCCGTGGACAACCGCGCCGTTCTCGACGGGGCCGCCATCGCCTGGCTCACCGTCGACGACGCCCTCGCCGGTGCCGTCCTGCTCCAGGACCCGCTGCGCCACGACGCCCCGCGCACAGTCCGCCGACTGCGGTCGGCGGGGCTGACCCGGCTGCTCATGCTCACCGGTGACCGCGCCGAACCCGCCCGTGAAGTGGGAGCCGTCCTGGGCCTCGACGACGTCAGGGCCGGTCAGCTCCCGGCCGACAAGGTCGCGGCCGTACAGGAGGAACGCGCACGGGCCGTGACCGTCATGGTGGGTGACGGCGTCAACGACGCGCCCGCCCTGGCCGCCGCCGACGTCGGCGTGGCCATGGGCGCCCGCGGCTCCACCGCGACCTCCGAAGCCGCCGACATCGTCCTCACGACCGACCGGGTGGACCGCCTCGCCGACGCCATGGAGATCGCCGTACGGGCCCGCCGGATCGCGGTACAGAGCGCCGCGGGCGGCATGGCGATGTCACTGCTCGCCATGATCGCGGCCCTCCTCGGCTGGCTGCCACCCGCCGTCGGCGCCCTTCTCCAGGAAGGCATCGACGTCGCCGTCATCCTCAACGCCCTGCGCGCACTGCTCCCGGCCCGTGGCACCCGTACCGCTCTCGAACCGGACGCCGAGGACCTCATCCACCGCTTCGCGGCCGAACACGACGACCTCAGGGACTCCCTGGACGCCATCCGCGAAGCCGCCGGCCTGCTCTCCGCGCAGGACGCCCCGGGCTCCCTGGCCGCCGTGCGCCACGTCGACCACCTGCTCACCACCCGGCTGCTCCCCCACGAATACGCGGAGGAACACAAGCTCTACCCCGCCCTGAACAAACAACTTGGGGGACCGGAAACCACCGAGACCATGAGCCGGGCCCACACCGAGATCGCCCGCCTGTCCCGACGTATCACGACCCACCTCCGCATGGCGGACGAGACGGGCACGCTGAAGCCGGAACAACTCGACGACCTGCGCGCCTGCCTGTACGGGCTCCACTCCGTCCTCCGCCTGCACTTCAGCCAGGAGGAGGAGAGCTACTTCTCACTCGCTCCCTGAGCCGGCCCGTCCGTGGGAGCCACGGGGCCAGTGATCCTGATGAGACTCAGAGGGAACTGAGAACTCCCTGTGAAAAAGTTCCGACGCTCCCGCACCGCCCACTCTCCGACCAACCCCCCATGGAGAAAGCCCTCATGAGCCTCACCGTCGTCAACGGACTGCCCGCGCACGTCCTGTTCGTGCACTTCGTCATCGTGCTCGTACCCCTGAGCGCCCTGGCACTCGTGGTGTGCGCGGCCTGGCCCGCGGGTGCCCGCCGACTCGGCCTGCTGCTGCCCGTCCTCGCGCTCGTGACCCTGGCCAGCGTGCCGGTGGCCACCCACGCGGGGGAATGGCTCGAACAGCACGTTGGCAGCAACCCGTTGGTGCGCAAGCACGCCGAACTCGGCGACGGCCTGCTCCCGTGGGCTCTGGGCCTCTTCGTGATCTCGGCCGTCGTCTGGTGGACGGCCCGCCGGTCGGCCCCCGCCGCGGACGGCGCGGCGGGGGCCTCGTCATCGCCCTCGGTACTGGTTCGGGGCGTGGTCGTGGTTGTTTCCCTCGCTGTCGCGGTCGGCGCCGTGGTGGACGTCTACCGGATAGGCGACTCGGGCGCCAAGGCAGCCTGGAAGGACAACTATTCCAAGACGGCCACGCAGAACGGCGGCTGACGGGACGAAGGCGACCTTGGGGCCTGGCCCCTCCGACTGCGCAACCTGCAGAACCTGGTGGACATCGTCGGCGACAAGAACAGCTCCGTCGTCTTCCTCGCACCCCTCATGAGCACCATCGGCGAACTCGGTACCTTCCCGCCCGGGAAACAGCAGCAGCCACCTCCCCCGCACCGCCCGTCGACATCACGAAGACGATCCCCGGCGGCCACCAGCGCGTCCGGCGACGAAGCCGTCGGGACCAGCGGACGGGCACCATCAACGAGTTCGCGCACGGACACTGCATGCGCCACTGCCGATACCAAGCGCTGTCCAGAACCCACCTGGAGCACATACTCATGGAGACGGCACGCCTGGTGCCCAAGCCGACCGCTCGGGAGCGACGCCACCCGGCGGGCGAAGGGAGAACACCTCACCTGCGTGGGGCCGTCACACATCCAACTGTCGTGCCGAATTGACGGTCAGTTCGCGAGTCCGAGCCGGCACGTCTCGCCCGGCTGGACGAGGACAGTCCGGTCGGGCAGACGTACCTCGATCGCGGAGCGATCCGAGGACGGTACGACGATCTCCAGCCGACCGTGGGTCAGTCGCAGCCGCACGCCCCAGTGGCCCCGGTAGCGGAGGGCGAACCCGTACTCGGACAGTTCCGGCAGTGGTACGGGATCCAGCCAGAGGGCGTCGTCGCGGGTGTCGAGGCCGGTGAGGCCGCGCTGGACGAGGTCGAGGGTGCCGGCCATGGCACCGAGGTGAATGCCCTCACCGGTGGTGCCGCCCTGGAGGTCGGCGATGTCGCCCCGCAGCGCCTCCTGGCAGTACGTCCAGGCCTCGGCACGCCGGGCCCGGGCCAGCACCCAGCCGTGGACCAGACCGCTCAGGGTGGAGCCGTGGCTGGTCCGGCACAGGTAGTGGTCGACGGTGCGCCGCCAGGTGTCCTCGTCCAGCCGGTGGCCCAACCTGCCGAAGATCTCCCGGAGTTCGGCCGGTCCGAAGAGGTAGCCGAGCATCAGGACGTCGGCCTGCTTGGAGGCGCGGTAGCGGTTCACGGTGTCGCCCTCCGCCTCCAGGATCCGGTCCAGGCGGCGGATGTCCCCGTACCGTTCGCGGTAGCCGTCCCAGTTGAGCTCGGCGAGGTCGCCGTAGCCCTCGAACTGGCTGATGACTCCGTCGTGGAAGGGGACGTGGAGCGTGCGGGACACGTCCTCCCACTGTTCGAGTTCGCCGTCGTCCAGGCCGGTGCGCTCGACGAGTTCGCGTTGGCGCGGCACGGGCAGGGAGCGCAGCAGTTCGAGGGTGCGGGTCAGGACCCAGGCGGCTGTGACGTTGGTGTAGGCGTTGTCGTCGAGGCCGGGCTCGGACGCGCCGGGGTAGGCGTCGTGGTACTCGTCGGGGCCGACCACGCCCCGGATGCGGTGGCGGCCCAACTGCTCGTCGTAGACCGCCGAGTCCGCCCAGAAGCGGGCGATCTGCAGGAGCATCTCGGCGCCCTTGGTGTGCAGAAACTCGGCGTCGCCGCTGGCCTGGCAGTACTGCCACACGTTGTAGGCGATCGCCGAGCCCACGTGGTGCTGGAGGTGTGAGTGGTCGGGCAGCCAGCGTCCCGAACGGGGGTTGAGGTGCAGTCGTTGGGTCTCCTCGCGTCCGTCGCTGCCGCTCTGCCACGGGTAGAGGGCACCGGCCCGGCCCGTCTCCCGGGCGGCTGTGCAGGCCTGTTCGAGGCGCCGGTGGCGATAGCGGAGGAGGGCGCGGGAGACCTCCGGGAAGTGCAGGTTGAGGTAGGGCAGGACGAACAGTTCGTCCCAGAAGACGTGGCCTCGGTAGGCCTCGCCGTGCAGTCCCCGGGCCGGTACCCCGACGTCGAGGTCGGCGGTGTGCGGGGACAGGGTCTGCAGTACGTGGAAGAGGTGCAGTCGCAGGGTGCGGCCCGCTTCCCCGGGGACGTCCAGCGCGGCCCGGCGCCATAGCTGGTCCCAGGCGGTGAGGTGCGAGTCGAGCAGCTCGTCGAAGCCGGGCGCCCGGCCCACCCGGGCGAGCGCGGCGTGCAGGGGGTCGCTGATCGCTGGGTCGCGCGAGGTGTGCAGGGCGACGGTCTTGTCGACGGTGACGGTGCGGCCGGGAGTCAGCTGCAGGCGCGTGGACTGGCTGACGCGGGGGCCGTCGTGCCGGACTGTGGCGAGCTCGTCGGCGGTCAGCCGTTTCGCCATGGCGATACGGATGTCCGAGGTGCGGGTACGGCAGCGCAGCCACACCGTGTCGGCGGTGTCGGTGCCGGTGTGCACATGGGTCAGGTGACGGCCGTCCAGATCCCGGTACCGCGGCACGCCGGCGTTGGTGACACCGCCGTCGAGCGCCGCCTCGACCTCCAGTTCGCCGGTGAAGCCCTCGGCCGTGAACTCGGTGCGCAGCGCGGCCAGATGAGGGTCGGCCATGTGCACCAACCGCTGCTGACGCACGGTCAGTGCGCGCCCCGCACCGAGTCCGTAGCGGGTGCTCCGCTCCAGCAGACCGGAGTCGAGGTGCAGGATCTGGTGGTGGTCGAGCACGGTCGCGGTGTCGGGGGTGAGCCACTGCTCCTCGTGGAGGCGGAAGCGCAGGGGCAGCCAGTTCGGCACGTTGACCATGTCCTCGTTCTCGACCTGGCGGCCTGCCACGTTGGAGGTGAGCCGGTTGTAGCAGCCGACCACATACGTCCCCGGGTAGTGCGCCTCGTCCGCCGCGCACTCGGGCAGCGCGCCACGCGTGGCGAAGTACCCGTTGCCCAGCGTGCACAGTGACTCCCTGAGCCGCTCGTCGGCGGCCACGTACCCCTCGTACTCCCAGGTCCAGCCGGTCACTTGGGGCTCCTCACGCGAGCGGTGCGCCGGGATGCGTGCGACGACGTCGGTGGCCCGAGGCCGGAGGGATCCGTCATCAGGATCCCTCCGGGCAGGGGCACGACCGCGACCGGGCACTTCGCGTGGTGCAGCAGCGCCTGCGCGATCCGGTCCGACCGGAGGCCGAGGGGGCTGCGCCCGCGCCGGGCTCCGACGATCACGAGGTCGGCGGCGGCCGACCGATTCACCAGCTGACTGCGGGCCGACCCCTCGACCGTCGTAGTGCGAACCCGGACCCGCGGATGGTCGAGCACGACGTCGCGCAGCAGGGTGTCCAGCAGGGCGGAGGCATGTGCCTCGTGACGGCGGGCCACTTCCGGCGCCTGCCGGGAGCGATCTGCGGTCCTGCGCGCGGGGCGCTTCCAGGCGCGCACGATTTCGAGAATGCAGCCACGCGCCTCGGCCTCACGGAAGGCGAACCGCACGGCTTCCCCGCTGGTGTCGGGGTCCCCGGCGCCGAGCAGGACGCGTTCGTGGCGGCCGGCCAGACTCGCGTCGTCACCGCGGACCACCAGTACCGGGCAGTGGGCCCGGACTGCCAGAGCCGGCCCAGCCGAGCCGAGGAGCAGCCCGGTCAGGTCACCGAGGGCAGGCACACCGATCACCAGGGCCGAGGCGTGACGGCTCTCTTCCAGCAGCACGGGCAGCGCGTCCCCGGGGACGGCCTCGGCGTCGACCTTCACGTCCGGGTCGCGCCGTCGGGCCCGGGCCGCCGCGACAGGGACGACGTCCTCGGCCGGAACCCGCTGGGACGACGGCTCGGGACCGCCGGTCCGAGCGGGGGCGTCTTGCTCGCATTCCGGGACGAAGGCGTGCACCAGCCGTATCGACAGGCCGAGCCTGGCGGCCTCGTCGACCGCCCAGTCGACCGCGAGCAGGCTGGGTGCCGATCCGTCCACACCCACGACCAGGGGCAGCTCCATCGCGCCCACCGCCTTTCGCCGGACTACGGCGTCCTGCATCACAGGGCGCCACCGTCACCCTCGCACTCGCGACCGGCCGGTACGAGGGCCACCCGGCCCCGACACCTGCCCGCTCAGCCCCTGGGCCGCCGGAGACCGGAGCGAGACGCTGGCACTGATGCCGGATGGAGGATGCCGCCGGCTCCCCACCGAGACGGCATCCCGAGGACCGCGCGTCCAAGTGAAGGAGACGGTCATGGTTCCTCTCATTCTGATCGGCGCGACCGTACTGGGCGGCTGCCTGGTCTTCGGCTACAGCTCGCTCGTCGTCGGCTTCCTGCTGATGGCGGCGGGAGTCATCGGACTCATCACGTTCATGAGCACCCGGGGCGTCGTCCTGCGGCCGGGCGAACGCGAGGCCGTCATCGAGGAACGGCACTACATCGGCAAGCACGACGACCACCGGAACTACCGGAGTTGACCGCACCAGCCCCCGAAAGGTCGTTCGCCATGAATGAAGCGATGCCCGCGGTCCACCCCGCGCGGTTGGCCGCGGGCCTCGATCCGTCCCTGTCGCGCTGGCTGTGGCTGGTCAAGTGGCTGCTCGCCGTCCCCCACTACGTCGTCCTGTTCTTCCTCTGGGTGGCGTTCGTGGGAACGAGCGTGGTGGCCTTCTTCTCGATCCTGTTCACCGGCCGCTACCCGCGCCCGCTGTTCGACTTCAACACCGGTGTACTGCGCTGGAGTTGGCGCGTGGCCTACTACGCGTACGGCGCCCTGGCCACCGACCGCTACCCGCCCTTCACCCTCGCCGACGTGCCCGACTACCCCGCTCACTGGGACGTGGCGTACCCGGAGCAGCTGTCCCGCGGTCTCGTCCTGGTGAAGTGGTGGCTCCTGGCCGTTCCGCACTACCTGGTCCTGGGATTCCTCCTCGGCGGGCTCAAGTTGCCCTGGGCCTCGGGCGGGCTCATCGCACTGCTCGCCATATTCGCCGGGGTCTCGCTGGCGGCCACCGGGCGCTACCCGCGCGGCCTGTTCGACCTGGTGATCGGGCTCAACCGGTGGGTGCTGCGTGTGGTCGCCTACGCGGCCCTCCTCACCGACGTCTACCCGCCGTTCCGGCTCGACCAGGGAGGTGACGAACCCGGAGCCGCGTCCTGACGACGACGGCCGTCCCGGCCTTTCCGGGCCGCCGGCAAGGGCCTGTTGGGCCCGGACACGACCCCGTCGGCCCACGCCACGGCCGCCGTGTCCGGGCCACTGTTGCTGGCAAGGGACCGACCAGGGAGGCTGCCATGACCGGACACACCGACGGCACCAGCATCGTGGTGGGCGTCGACGGCTCCGAGCCGTCGATGGCGGCCCTGCGCTGGGCGGCCGAGCAGGCAACAGCCCTGCACACGGACCTCGTC